>Ga0265298_10000347_pt1 | contig 70000 bp, 61 predicted proteins | sample AusTroGonzalo_MG_3_FD_193486 | JGI IMG/M metagenome (GOLD analysis project Ga0265298, IMG submission 193486) | Bovine rumen microbial communities from tropical cattle in Woodstock, Queensland, Australia - Gonzalo_01 | ecosystem: Host-associated > Mammals > Digestive system > Stomach > Rumen ... | reverse complement strand
ACAGTTTTGTTTGCGGATGCTAAATCCAAAGGGTCGCACGTCAGGCCAATTACTCCCCGTATTATAAGAAAAGTGCAACTGTCGGAGTTAATTACTCTCTAACAATTACACTTTCTATGGTACTAAAAAGGCCGCCCACAAAAGGCGGCCTGCGTGAAATAAAATTCTCAATAAATCAAGGAATGTCTTCAACACTCAGTGTCTTAACACCGGCAGCATTGAGGAGGTTCTCGGCCTTGGTGTTATCGTTGGTCTTGATAGCGATGGGAGCGCCGTCGCCGTCAATCGAGAGACCGTAGATGTAGCTGATGTTGATGCCGGCAGCGTGGATCATGCCGACAACGCGTGCGAAACTTCCGATCGCGTCAGGTACGACAACTGCGATAACTTCGTCAATACGGGCAGCAAAGCCTGCATCTTTGAGGATCTGCTTTGCCTTGTCGGGATCCTTTGCGATAAGACGGAGAACACCGTATTCCATTGTGTCTGCGAGGCTTGCAGACTTCAGGTCGATACCGCCCTGTGCGAGGATCTTCAATACCTCATCGAGTCTTCCTTCTGTGTTTTCCAGAAAAACGGAAATCTGCTTAATGAACATAGTGGTACCTCCTGTATTTTATTGATAAAGCTTACGCTTGTCTGTAACGTGCTTGCTCTTGCCGTCGAAGTGCTCGAGTGTGTTAGGTTCAACGAGCTTAACCTTAGCGTTGAGGCCGATGGCCTGCTTGAGCTTGGCGTGTACTGTCTTGGTGAGGGTCTCCAAAGACTTGATCTCGTCTGTGAAGAACTTCTCGTCAACTTCTACCTGTACTTCAAGAGTATCAGTATTATCAACACGGTCAACTACGAGCATGTAGTGAGGTGTTGTGCCTTCTACTGTAAGGAGAGCTGCCTCTACCTGTGAAGGGAATACGTTTACGCCGCGGATGATAAGCATGTCGTCAGATCTTCCTCTGAAGCGCTGGATTCTTGCCATTGTACGTCCACACTCGCACTTGTCGTACTCGATTGATGTTAAGTCCTTTGTTCTGTAACGGATGAGCGGCATGCCTTCCTTTGTGAGGTTGGTGATTACAAGCTCACCGTCTGAACCCTTAGGAAGCTGCTTCAAAGTTGCAGGGTCGATGATCTCAGGCAGGAAGTGATCTTCCCAGATATGGAGACCCTTATGATGTTCGCAGTCACACGCAACGCCGGGGCCCATCATCTCTGTAAGACCGTAGATGTCGTATGCCTTGATGTTAAGTCTTGACTCCATCTGGTCACGCATCTCATTTGTCCAGGGCTCAGCACCGCAGATAGCGGACTTGAGCTTGATCTTATCGATGAGACCTGCCTTCTCGAGGTCTTCTGCAACGTGCAGGAGATAAGAAGGTGTGCATGCGATTGATGTTACGTCGCAGTCGATCATCATGTCGATGAGCTTCTGTGTGTTACCGGTGGACATTGGGAGAACCAGTGCTCCAAGGTACTCTGCACCATAGTGTGCGCCGAGACCGCCTGTGAAGAGACCGTAACCGTAGCCTACCTGGATGACGTCATCTTTTGTGATTCCTGCCATTGCGAGGCATCTTGCTACGCACTCTGCCCAGATATCGATGTCACGTCTGGTGTAGACGGCGATCTTCGGCTTGCCGGTTGTACCGGAGGATGCGTGAACACGTACCATTTCTGATTTCGGAACTGCTGCCAGACCAAAAGGATATGTGTCTCTAAGATCCTGATATGTTGTGTAGGGCAGCTTATCGAGGTCTTCTATTCCCTTGATGTCACCGGGTTCCAGGCCTACAGCCTGCATTTTCTTGCGGTAGTACTCAACGTTGTGGTAAACGCGGTTAACTACTTTGACAAGTCTTGCGCTCTGAAGCGCTTCGATCTCGTCACGCGACATGCACTCCTTTGCTTCGTTCCAAATCATAAATGTGCCCTCCTTAGGCGGGTTTATTTTCGTGCGGTCTTAAAACCGTTGACGATGATGAGAGCGAGTTCTTTGTTATCCTTATCGAAAACTTTGACCTCGTATAAACAGATCGCCCTTCCGTCCTTAACGATATCGGCATGACAGGTAACCTTGCCGCCGAACCATGGTCTCAGGAAGTTGATCTGTGCCGTTTGTGTAACTGTTACGGTATCAGAATCAAGTACGCAGTTCTCAGCAACGGCAAAAGCAAAATCAGCCAGAGTGTAATAAACTGCACCCATAAGGCCTCCGACGGCATTCAGATGCCTGCCGTCAGGTTCCAGCGATACAATGCTGTGTCCCTTCTCTGCTTTTTCGATTACGATTCCGCTGACTTCCGTAGCGTACTTGTCACCTTCAAAGAATTTCCTTACTGCTTCTAAATCAGGCATATTGATCACTCTGCAGCAAGACCCATCTCGAAGGCCTTCATGTTAAGTTCAAGGAACTTAGCGGGAACGGAAGCTTCAACTGCCTTGATCCACTCTTCCTTGCTGATCTCAGAGATGTACTTGGAGAAGACACCCATGAGGACGATGTTTGTTGCCTTGGATGAACCTGCCTGCTCAGCGATAGTGAGAGCATCGATCGCGTCTACTTTTGCGCCTGCAGCTTCCATCTTCTCGATAAGTTCTGTAGGATACTCAGCCGTGCCTGCGATTACGGGCATGGGATCGATCTGCTGTGAGTTTGTTACGATCTGTCCGCCGGGTTTAAGGAACTGAACATATCTTGCAGCTTCCAAAAGCTCGAAAGAAATGATGTAGTCAGCCTCACCCTTGTCGATGATGGGAGAATTTACCTTGTCGCCGAACTTAACGTAAGTAACAACGCTTCCGCCTCTCTGGCTCATGCCGTGAACCTCGGAAACCTTTACGTCGTAGCCCTTGTCCATAGCGGCTCTGCCCAATAATTTACTTGCGAGGAGAGAACCCTGTCCTCCTACGCCTACTATCATTATGCTTGTTACCATGTGATTGCCTCCCCGTTCAATGTCTCGAAAGCGCCGAACTTGCAGAGTTCGCTGCATACCTTGCATCCGAAGCACTGTGTTACGTCTACCTTTGCGTGTCCGTCCTTGAAGGAAATCGCAGGGCAGCCAAGCTTCATGCATGCCTTGCAGGACTTGCACTTGTCAGGGTTAACCTGGATAGGCTCACCACGCTTAACCCTCTTGAGGAGTGCGCAGGGTCTTCTGGAGATGATTACGGAAGGCTCTTCTGCTGCGAGTTCTTCCTTAACTGCTGCTTCAGCTTCTGCGAGGTTATAAGGATCTACTACTCTTACTCTGTTGATGCCCATGGCACGAACGAGAGCCTCGAGATCGATCTTACCTGCCGGATCACCACGGAGATTGAATCCTGTTGTGGGATTCTGCTGGTGTCCTGTCATGCCCGTGATGGAGTTATCAAGGATGATGACAGTTGAATTTGTCTGGTTGTATGCGATGTTTGCAAGACCTGTCATGCCTGAATGCATGAATGTGGAATCGCCGATTACCGCAACTGTATTCTTCTCAGCTTCTGCACCCAGAGCTGTGTTAAATCCGTGGAGTGAGCTGATGGAAGCGCCCATGCACTCTGTCGTATCGATAGCGCAGAGCGGAGGTGTAGCGCCAAGCGTGTAGCATCCGATGTCGCCCATGACCGTGATCTTGTTCTTGGACAGAACATAGAACATTCCTCTGTGAGGGCAGCCTGCGCACATTGCCGGCGGTCTTCCGGGAAGTCCTTCAATCGGCTTGCAGGCGGGCTTCTCAGGGAGTCCGAGCTTAGTAGCGATAAGTCCCTGTGAGAACTCGTCGATGAGCGGGAAAATATCCTTGCCCGTTACCTCAAGACCTAATGTCTTGCAGTGTGTCTCAATGATGGGATCGAGTTCTTCTACTACAACGAGCTTGTCTACCTTTGCAGCGAAGTCCTTTATCTTCTTTTCTGGAAGCGGATTGATGAGACCGATCTTCAATACCGGATACTTGTCACCGAATACTTCCTTAACGTACTGATATGAAGTTGAAGATGTGATGATACCCATTGAGTTATCAGAACCCTCTTCAACGCGGTTAAGAGCTGATTCCTCAGCGAAAGCAACGAGCTTTCTTGTTCTCTCCTCAACGATGGGATGACGTCTCTTTGCATTGGCAGGTACCATGACGTACTTGCCTGCATCCTTAACATAAGGCTTTACGGGAATCTCTGCTCTCTCGCCTGTCTCTACGACGGACTGTGAGTGAGCAACTCTTGTGCACATCTTGATGAGTACGGGTGTATCAAACTGCTCGGAAATGTCGTATGCCTCGATAACGAAATCCTTTGCTTCCTGAGAATCAGCGGGTTCGAGCATAGGCATCTTTGCAGCGATCGCATAATGTCTTGAGTCCTGCTCATTCTGTGATGAATGCATTCCGGGATCGTCTGCTACGAGAATGACCATACCTGCATTTACGCCGGTGTAGCTCATTGTAAAGAGCGGATCAGCAGCAACGTTAAGTCCTACGTGCTTCATTGCACAGTAAGATCTCTTGCCTGCGCGGCTTGCACCGAAAGCGGTCTCCATGGCGACCTTCTCGTTAGGTGCCCATTCGCAGTAGATCTCTTCGAATTTGGCAGCTTCTTCAGTTGTTTCTGTACTGGGAGTGCCGGGGTACGAACTTGCGACTGCTACGCCGGCCTCATAAAGACCTCTGGCAACAGCCTTGTTTCCAAGCATTAGTTCTTTCATGATTCAATCTCCTAGGATATGAGTTTATACATAAATCAATTTGTTAATTATACGACAAAATGCCGTCGTAATAAACAAAAATAATAAAAAGAATTTGAAGGGATTAAACCGTGAAAAAACGCTTATTCCATCAGCCTGCGTCAGCGAAAATAATACTGTCAGCTTCTATGGTTGCGCCAAACTGGTTGGAATACTTATATTCCGTGGCATTACATCCGGGCAATTGAAGTCCCATGTCGATCCTTGCATGATGCAGCAGATCCTTATCCGTTACATTGAAGAATGGATAAATGGATTGTCCATATGTCTCACTTGCCGTATCGTCCCAAAGACAGTCGACATTATAATAGGAGCCTCCCAGGAACACGATATTCCATGAATGGCTTCCATCTTCGGCACTGTTCGGCTCAGCCTGGATGTCAAGTCCGTCCGTTCTTCCCGGAACGTAATAGCATGTCAGGCCAACCTTCTGCATAAGATGCTGGAAAGCTCTCGTATAGCCTGCGCATACGGACTTATGAAGCACCAATACCGAATAAGCACTCTGGTTATAGGGACCTGTTGCGTCATATACCGTATTCTGGCAGATATAGTCGTGGATAAAGAGTTCCCTCTCCACGGGTGTCTCAAGATCGATCGCCTGCGTAATGACCGTAAGCGTCGCGGTGTTAAACTCTGCCTGCGCCGCAGTCAGTTTCTCAGGCGTATCTGCAAAATCAAAGAAGGTAAATGAGAGTTCCCTGATGTTTCCCGTTCCGGGCTCGAAAGTATATCCGTAATTATTGTCGATCCAGAAAAGCTCAGGGTGATCATCCAGAACGGCATCAACGGCCCTTGTAAGCTGGTCAGAGTTTATTCCGACCCTGCATTCGAACTTCTTGTTCCCTCTTGAGAGTTCCTCATAGATCAGGGAATATGCATCCTTCTCGACATCATCAAGCATGCCGTAATAAGGGTATTTGACAGAATCGAATTCCGTCCTTACATAAGAAGATGCAGCAGAAGAATTTGACTCGGATACTCTGTTCGAACCGGTTGATTCCAGAAAAATATCCGTATCGCCCATGCATCCGGCAAGTGACAGGGCCATAATGACGGCCATCACCGGAGAAATCAGTTTTACAAGTCTTCTGTGCATAAAAAATCCCTTCAGGCAGATAGCGCCTAAAGGGAATTATAAGTTAAAGCTTTGGATTATTCTATCCTGAAAAATCAATCCTTGTCTTCTCCGCTCTCGAGCATCTTCTTATCAAGACTCTCTAATTTCGGTTTGTCATCGCTGTCTGTCGCGGTTTTGCTTCTGCTTATCAGGAGAGGCTTCTCATCTTCAACAATGACATCTTCTTCACCAACCAGCTCCAATTCTTCCGGAGCAACAGCCTTTCTGGCACGGAGCTTAAGTGCTATCGTAGCCAGACCGACAATAAGCAGAATGATTCCGAATCCCACGATTACGTAATCGTAGAACAATCTTTCCTCAGTCATCTGGGCAGCAATCTCCCAATACGGGAATTCATATCCGAGGCGTTCCCTGTCTGTCTCTCCCAGCGGGAACATCGTATCGAACACTCTCGTTACGCTGAAGCGTCCGGTATTGTTCGCGACATAATACTGGGGATTGGAGAGTGAATAATTGGGAAGTGCATTCTTGAAGTCTGTTACGGCAACGCCGTTTACGAGCTCAGGAAGCATTGCCTCGTAGCACTGAACGGCATAATCTATATAACCGTTTCCAATATTGCTGTAACCGTCTGCATCGCCGTTCTCTGAATCATCCTTCTTGAAGATGGATTCCAAAGTTCCGAAATAAATAAATGCCCTGTTCTGCTGCTCGCCTGCAAGCTCGGCAACCTTTGTGTTCTTTTCCTCAACGACACCGATAATGGTAAACATCTCACCGTTTATGATGATCGTCTTGCCCGTTACATCGTATGAACGGTAGAACTTCCATGCAAGGACATCGTTAATAACTATATGGTGCGTATTAATGGGGGTCTCCGGCAGGAATCCGCCCGACAGAAATCTGAAGGTGTGGAACGCCCTGTAGTTACCTCCTACGGCAACAAGCTGCGTATCGGCAGAACCTGTCTCTACTTCCAGACCGTCCCTTACATCGATTGCCTGGAGCTTTGCCATAACCGTGGAAGAATAGCAGTCTTCCCAGCCTCTTAACCTGTCTTCACGGAAAGCAATGTTCTTGTTTCCTGCCTCAGTACCTGTTGAAGAAGAACCCTGCAATGATTTCCTCATCTCGGTAATGTCTGCAAGCCTTATGGACTTATTTCCTTCAGCGCAGACCATCGGGCTCGTATCTCCACCGGGTCTGATTCCGCCTGCATAAACGGTCATGTGTCTGAAAGCCGTATCCGAACCGTTCTGCCAGGCTTCGGCAACATACTGATCAGGTCTCGTGTCCGTAAGATAGATCGCTCTTCCGACACCTATGCCTATCAGGACCAATGCAGCCAGAATAAGCCAGAACGGAACTGCAAGGATGAGCTTCAGGAAGTTTCTCCTGAAATTGCCCTTCTCCTTTTCCAAGAGCTCTTTTGTCTTCTCAATTAAACGCATTATCCTTATCCCTTACAGATTACTTGGCAGTATAGTCTTCAAGTCTTACTCTCTGGCCGTCTTCCAAAGGCTTCTCGGATCTGATGACGATCATGACATCATACTTATCAAGACCTTCGCCCTTGATTGCCTTAGCTGCACCGTCTTCTGCTTCGACTGTTACGTCTACTCTCTTTACCGTGTACTTATCGCCCAAAGGTGTGGAAGAACCCTGGATGACATATACGAAATTACCGCTGTTATCCTCATTGACCGCACTGGCCGGTACAACACACTTATAGTTGTCGTTGCCCTTGCCTGCATTTACGGTGATCTCTTCTCCCGGCCATGCATCATTGCCGTCAACGATACACTTAACAAGTCTGGTTCCTCTGGGATTCTTCGGATCAGGCTTGATCGATGCTACCGTACAACCGTCAATAAATCCGGATGTTACGTCGAGTGCCTGTCCGATATAGATGGACTGGGCAGCCTGGGAAGTAAATTCAAATGTTACGGAGCATACCCTGTCAAACTCGGGAATGATATATGCAACTATATCCTTGGCTGTAAGGCTGTCACCTGCGTAAACGCTGACGTTATAAACATATCCGTCGGCAGGAGCCGTAATGGCCGTGATCTTGGCAGCCTTCTCGAGCTCTGCGATCTCCTTCTCAAGCTTTGCGATCTGTTTCTCTCTGTCTTCAGCCAGATCCCTGTTCTTGTCCTGTGTGATGCCGGCCTGTGTCTGGGCATCATTGAGTGACTTCTGTGCAGCGGTGACGGCATGCTGTGCAGCCGTTACTGCATTCTGGGCAGCCGTTTCCGTAGGAAGAGTTGCGAGTTCTGCAATCTCTGCCTTTGCTTCCGCAATCTTACCCTGGCACTCTGCGAGTGCAGCGGACGCTTCATCAAGACGGGCCTGAGCATCAGAGAGCTGGGAAGAAATTGCTTTCTTCTGTTCTTCCAGCTGGCCGATCTTGAACATAAGCTTATCTATCTCATATGTAGGTGAGTTTCTGTCAATTCCGTCAGGATCAAGATCAGGGATGGGTGTCGGAGATGCTCCCTCAGGAACTGCTTCAGGTGTTGAAGTTCCCGGAGCAGGAGTGGGTGTGGGAGTAGGTGTTCCGAGCGCAACATAAACCTGGATCTGTGATTCCAGAGGAGCAATCTGTGAATCGATCGCACTGATATCCTTTTTAAGATCTTCAACAGTCTTTGCAGCTGCCGTTACCGAAGCTTCAAGTGAAACCGCCTTTACGGATTCCTCATCGATGATCGCCTTGTTTTCAGCTTCAACGTCATCCCTGTTGCGGACTTTGTCTAATGTATCTTCTGCCTGTGAAAGTGATTCCTTGCATGAATTGATAGTGTCGTAGTAGGAGGAGAAATCTACACTGTCATCCGTTCTGGAATCATACTCTGCAGCACGCTGGAGCTCAACAAGCGAATCTTTCTTTGACTGAAGATCGGATGATTCTTCGATCGGCTTCAGTGTAAAGAGTTGGTCGCCTTTCTTAACGAGATCATAGTTTCCTACGAGAACCTTTTCGACCGTTCTTCCCTCAAGACCTTTGACCTCTGTCTGGTTATCGACAGTTATCGTGCCTCTGGCATTATTGGAATATGAGAGATTGCCTCTTGAGGCATACGATCCCATAACCTTCGGTATCGTCAGGTTCATGATAGTGTTCGAAAAGAACGTCAGCAATGCAAGAATGACTATAAAAGCGATCATTGCCTTTATAACCTTTACTCTCCTTTTGCTTCCCATAGCCATTGTTTACTCCTCCGTATCTTACGTGCTTATCGCTGTATTCTTACTTAATTCCTGATCTTGAGATACCTTCCACAAGGTAATCTTCACCCCAGAAGAAGATCAGGAGCGGCGGGATCATGTATACACTTGATGCCGCGAATGCAATTCCCAATTCGGGTTCGTTTATCTGTGCAAGGAACACTGACAACGGCTGTTTGTCAGGATCGGTCAGAAGAACCAGGGGCTGCTCGACCATGTTCCAGTAATCGATGAACAATAATATCGTCAGTGCAAATATCGCGTTCTTACACAAAGGCAGGGCGATATTCGTAAATATCTGCCATTCCGAAGCACCGTCGAGTGTCGCCGCTTCGATGTATCCTGACGGGATCTGACGCATGTATTTCGTCAGAAGGAAGATGGCGAACGTCGAGAAGATACCCGGCAGTATTATCGCCCATACAGTATTAAGAATACCCATTGCATCCGTGATCATATAGTTAGGAACGAGCGTTACCTGGAACGGCATGAGCATGAGGATAATATATGTGAAGAACAGGAATTCCCTTCTCTTTCTTCTGTATCTTGCGAAAGAATAAGACGCAAGACATGCCACGATCATCTGACCGCCAACGATCGGAAGTGTCAGAAGGATCGAGTTCCAGTACTTGAACAGGTATTCAGGATTCATGAACAGCAATGTCGTGTACTGACTGATGGTTACCTCTTCAGGAATGAGTTTTAATACCGGCGTTCTGGACATGTATGTGGCACCCTGTGTGGCGTGACCTGACATGCTCTGGAAAACGACCTGATAATTCGCAACGATCTCTTCAGAAGACATGAATGAGTTAAGGAACGTAAAGAAGATCGGTACAAGCGCCAGAGCGGAAATGATTACGGCAACGGCAACGCCGATTCCCGTGATTATTCCCTTTCTCATCCTGCGTTTCCTGAGATTTGCCGCGATCCTCTTCTTCTCGCCCGCAAAAAAGTTCTCCCTTGCCTCTTCAGACAGAGAAGTGATAAATGTCTCCGGCACTACGGATTCGGTATAGATGTGGCGGCGCGCAAGCGTTGCCTGTTTTTTTCTTTCCAAGCGTTTGATATCGTCCATCTTATTCCTCCACATCCTTATCGAACTTGGATTCTGCGAAGAACAGACCGCCGACGATTATTACCATGACCACGCACATTACGATCGCACCAGCAGACAGCTTGCTGTAATCAAGCTGTGTGAAAGAGTTATTCATAAAGTGCTGCAGCATATAGAGGTTATCGTACGGATAGTCACCCGTTAACAGATATACCTCTCTGAATATCTTGAATGAATTGATAAGCGACATGATGCCGACAAAGAAGATCGTCGGTGACAGATAGTGAAGTTTGATGGCAAAAAATCTCTTAACCGGACCCGCGCCATCCATCTCGGCAGATTCCAATATCTCATGCGGGATACTGTTAAGTGCCGCAAGAAACAGGACCATGTTGTAACCTAAGTTTTTCCATAGAAACAACAGCATGATTACGATCTGGGAATAATTTGATTTGAGCCAGTCTATTTTCTGGAATGAGCCAAACAGCTGTTCCGCGATTCCGTTGACAACACCGTTATAGCTGAAGAATACCTGCCAGATAAGTACAACGGATGCAACGGGTACCATCATCGGATTCAAAAGAAAACTTCTGAATAAACTCTTGCCGGGAAGTCCCGAATTAAGGAGCAACGCTATAAGCAATGACAGGATTACCGCCAAAGGAACGGATATCAAAGCGAAAGTCAGTGTGTTTACCGATGCATCCTTGAAAGCAGGGTTTGTGAGCACTCTCACATAATTGCGGATTCCCACGAATTCCCAGTTTGTGGGAGATGCGAGGAATGAGGAGATAAACAGCATGACCAAAGGTGCGAAGAAAAACAATGATACTCCGATAAGACTTGGTGACAGATATCCTGTAAAAATTGCCCAGTCGCGGCGTCTTCTCTTCCAATGACTCTTCTTGCGGAACTCAAGTTTCTCTCTTCTCTCCGGAGTATCTTCAAACACCGGAATATCTTCAGGAGCAAGCTTGGAGGTTGCAAGGGGCGTAACATTCTTTGCTTTGGGTCTGTTTATAAGCTTAAGATCTGCCTCTTCCTTCGAAAAAGCTCTTATAGCCGGTCTTTGGGCAGCCTCCGTTCCGGTAACGGTCTTAACTGCCGGTTTATTTGTTTTCTGAATTGCGGGCTGATTTATCTCAGACCCCGGTCTCATGCCGGTGACTTCACCCTTTTCACTTAACTGATTGCTTTGTTCCGTCCTATTATCCATACAAAAAAACAGTGTCCCCAAACACTTCAAATGAATTATACACTCGCGGTTAATTATATCTATTACAGTTTGAGGTGCAAACTGTGGCAAACCGGCATCAAAATGGCATCAAATTCAAGCTTTTGAGGCTATCGAAATAAGTATATATCCAGACCCGGATAAATGCCCATATCACGAGATAAGATTTGGTAAAGATTTCTAAATGAAAAGCCCCGGATTGCAAAACAATCCGGGGCGTAATTGCTATTCATTCCGTTTAACGGGAAAACATCAATTAACTGTCTCAACCTTGATGGTGTTGGTATTACCAGCCTTGCCGTTAATAAGACCACCGGTCATTACCACATTGTCACCTTCGTTAAGATCGAGAATGTCCTTGGCTACGTTGAGACCATGGTAGAACATTACGTCCGTTGAGTTGAATTCCTCATTGAGGATCGGGATAACGCCCCAGCTGAGATTAAGTCTTCTCCATATCCTCTCGGATGTTGTCATGCCTACGATATCAATAGGACATCTGAAACGGGATACCATTCTTGCAGTAACGCCGCTTCTGGAGTGAACAACGATAGCCTTAGCTCCGACATCGATAGCCATCTGGCATGTGGCATGGGAGATAGCATCGAGGTTGTTTCTGATCTTGAATTCCTGCTTATAGAAACGTTCTTTGTAGTTGATGTGGTTCTCAGTATATTCAGCAACCTGGGACATTGTCTTAACTGCCTCTACAGGATACTTACCTGCAGCAGACTCGCCTGAGAGCATGATTGCTGAAGAACCGTCGTATACTGCGTTAGCAACGTCGGAGATCTCTGCTCTGGTCGGTCTCGGATTGTTGATCATGGACTCGAGCATCTCTGTGGCAGTGATAACTCTTCTGCCGAGGAGACGGCATCTCTTGATGAGTCTCTTCTGAACGCTCGGAACCTCAACGAAAGGAATCTCAACGCCAAGGTCACCTCTTGCAATCATGATGCCTGCGCAGTATTCGGAGATCTCATCGATGTTATCAACACCTGCACGGTTCTCGATCTTAGCGATAACTTCGATATCTTCACCGCCGTTTGCATCGAGGAATTCACGCATCTCGATCATGTCTTCCTTACGAGATACAAAAGAAGCAGCAACGAAATCAATGTCATTCTTAATACCGAACAGGAGGTCGCTCTTATCCTGCTCACTGAGGAAGTCGCCCTGCATGATCTTGTTCGGGAAGTTCATGGACTTCTGGTCTGAGAGTGTACCGCCGACGATAACTTCGCAGATAACGTTAGGTCCCTTAATATCTCTTACTTCGAGAATGACAAGTCCGTTGTTGATGAGGACTCTGTCGCCTGCCTTGAGCTGCTGGGGCAGGAGCTTATATGTGACTGATACGCATGTCTCGTCACCTTCAATGTCATCTGTTGTAAGAACGAACACGGAACCTTCCTGCAGTTCTACCTTGTGATTTTTGAAAGTCTTGATTCTATACTCAGGGCCCTTTGTGTCGAGCATGATCGCAATAGGAAGGTTAAGCTTCTCTCTTACTCTCTTGATGAGGTCGATCTTCTCCTGATGCTGTTCATGTGTTCCGTGTGAGAAATTCAGTCTTGCGACATTCATTCCTGCCTCACACATCTTGGATAATGTCTCTTCGTTATCGGAAGAAGGTCCGATGGTACAGATAATCTTTGTCTTACGCATATATCCAAATCTCCTTAAAAATCCAAAAAGTTCTGACTGATTGTATCATTTACAGTCCTAAACTTCTGCACAATATTGTAAAATGTTTAAGTCAATATTTTATACAATGGAGGCTTTGCATATGGCAGACGTAAGACCCGAATCCCTAAAAAGAATCACAACAAGAGCCCAGGCTGATGATTTTATTGCTGATCAGATCGCAGCCATCAAGGAGCAGGTTGGAGAAAAAAAAGTTCTCCTCGCACTCTCAGGCGGCGTAGATTCATCAGTAGTAGCAGCACTTTTGATCAAGGCCATCGGTGAGAATCTCGTTTGTGTTCACGTTAACCACGGACTTCTCCGCAAGGGCGAACCCGAGATGGTATGCAAGGTCTTCAGAGACGAGCTCGGCGCAAACCTCATCTATATCGATGCAGTAGACAGATTCCTTGACCTCCTCGCTGGCGTTACGGATCCTGAGCAGAAACGTCACATCATCGGCGAAGAGTTCATCAAGGTCTTCGCTGAAGAAGCTGCAAAGCTCGACGGAATCTCCTTCCTCGCACAAGGTACCATCTACCCTGACATCCTCGAGAGCGAACAGGGCATCAAGGCTCACCACAACGTTGGCGGACTTCCTCCGGAACTCGATTTCGAGCTCGTTGAACCCGTTAAGTACCTCTACAAGGACGAAGTACGTGTAGTCGGTTCAGCACTGGGTCTCCCCGACAACATGGTTTACCGCCAGCCCTTCCCCGGTCCCGGACTCGGCGTAAGATGCCCCGGTGCCATCACAAGAGACAGACTCGAAGCAGTCAGAGAATCAGATGCTATACTTCGTGAAGAGTTCGAGAAGGCTGGTCTCGCAGGCAAGGTATGGCAGTACTTCACAGTAGTTCCCGACTTCAAGTCAACAGGCATCAAAGATGGCAAGAGAGCATTTGAGTGGCTCTGTATCGTCCGTGCGATCAACACAACAGACGTAGTTAAGTGTACTGTTGAACCTATTGACTACGACCTCATGTGCCGCATCACAGACCGTATCACTCACGAAGTTCCCGGCATCAACAGAGTCCTTTACGACTACACACCAAAGCCGACAGCTACAGTCGAGTACGAATAATCGCAAAACGCTTGAAAGCCCCGTAAATAGGGGCTTTTAATTTTTTATGTCAACAAAATGTCAACAAGACTTTGAAATTCGGGTATTTTCTGATGTTTGAGAAAGCAATAAAAATATCCATGAGTTCTTTGCTTGGATGATATAATTACCTTATGACGTCATAGGAGAAAAGGGATCCTTTGTCGATTAACTTTCAGAATAATGCAACATGGGGTTTGATATTGTTGGTATAGAAAATCAACAGGAAGATATACTAACCAGAAAAGGAATCAGAGTAGTGAAATGATCACGGATTCATTTGATAACAAGACTGAAGAAATATTAAAGCCTTGGAAAAAGGAAGATGCCAAAAAGGTTGATGCCTGTATCCTGACTTTTTCCAATGAGATCCTTCAGTATGTTCTGGAAGCTTACGATTGCACAAAGATCGGAGATATTTATTCTTCGAACGGAGCAAAACCGATATACGGCTTTACTTATAAAGATAAAGAATTTGCCATATACATGTCTTTTGTCGGTGCTCCGGGCTGCGTAGGCGATATAGAAGATTCAATGTCTGTCATTAAGACTGACAAGTATATAGAGTTTGGCGGCTGCGGCTGTCTGAATAAAGAAATAGCCAGAGGAAAAGTAATGGTCCCTACAGAAGCTTACCGTGATGAGGGAACGTCATATCACTATGCTCCTGCATCTGATTACATTACGGTGAAAAACAGCGAAAAAGTTGCTGAGTTTATGGAATTGGCAGGTCTTCCTTATGTGAAGGGGAAAACATGGACTACAGATGCTGTATACCGTGAGACCAGAGGAAACTTCAATAAAAGAAAGAATGACGGCTGCATTTCGGTAGAAATGGAATGTGCTGCGATTCAGGCCATGTGTGATTTCAGGGGATTGGATGCTTATTTCTTCTTTACCAGCGGCGATCTTCTTGATGCTCCGAAGTGGGATTCACGGATGGAAAAGAACCAGAAGAAAAACACGCAGCATGATCCGGGACATTTCGAAATAGCGCTTGAACTTGCATGTTATGTTACTGACTGATCTTTGGAGAGAATTCTATGGATACATTTGTAGATGAAAGAGACTTTAAACTTTTAAGCCGGGACAAATATACATTCTCAGTAATGTCGAGGATCATAAAAGAAGAATGCGAATTGCGCCTATCAGATCACGAGAGGCTTATTATTTGCTTTACAGGACAACCATATCCTGTGTGGATATGGACTCCTGATAATGCTCCTGAAGATGAGATGGAGCGGGCATATAAGATTGCAAAAGACAATTCATTTATGGACGGAGATCACCGTTTTAACATTAAGTATGAACTGGCAGAATACTTTATTGTCAGAGCTAGAAAGGACGGTTTAGATCTTAAGATTTCTACGAACCTCTTTGCGTACGACTGTCCTTCTCCGATAGCTCCTTCAACGGTTGTGGACGGAGAGCTGCACCAATGCACAGAAGATGATGTTAAAGTCCTAGTCGACTTTTTCGATATGTTTCATATAGCTGTCGGAATAGATCAGGAGAGCCGCGAACAATACAAGACTTATGCAGAAAACGATATTAAGGCAGGTACGGCATATTTCTGGAAAACAGGTGATGGTGAATATGCCTCCAGCTGCAACTGGCATCCTGTAGAGGATATGGCTTCGATTGGCCTGGTATATACATGTGATGAATTCAGGCGCAGACACTATGCGGAGCACCTTGTCTATCAGGTAACAAGGATTGCCCAGACTGCCGGGTTCCTGCCCATGCTCTACACTGATGCGGATTATGCTGCTTCAAATGCCTGCTATGAAAAGATAGGCTATGTGTTAAGAGGAAAGCTCTGCACCATCAGCTGACCTGTAAAGAAAGCTCTTCGAGCTTTGTTATATAATTGGATCAGAATATCATCAGTTAATCATACAGTTTCTGATTTCTGTATATCAAAATAAGCTTTTATAGTCTTGCGGAAAACAATCGTAAATATAGTCCCGATAACCAGTGCCAAAAGGTGTATGATCATAGACTCTATTCCTGTAACACCACTTACACTCGGACTTAGTGAAATTATAAGTGTTGGAACGGCCATCGACATCAGGAAATAAAATGAAATTTGCTTAAAGAGCTTGCCAAATCCGTATTTTCTTCCAAGAACAAATAACGCGTACATAACGATCGGCATAAAGCAGAAAGCCAGACCGGAAACTCCTGCACCGCCGGCCAGTTCAGTTTCATTTAAGATTTTAGTATATACCGCGCCTGTTATAAGCATAGTGATAACATCGGCCACCCAGGATACAGCAAACAAGACCAGTATCTTTTTGGTTCCTAATATCTTTTCGGCCAGGATTCCAAACGGCAGTATCAGAAGCAGATTATATCCGAGATGTCCAAGCGTCAAATCAATAGCAGAATAAGGAGCATCCGGCGGGAGAAGTTCTTGAGGTGCTCCATGAAGGAAGATCCACGTAATTATCTGCCACGGATATTTAAGAGGGAAAAACGCAAAGACAAAAAAAGTTGAAGGAATAAGCTGCGATATGAGTGTCACGGTTATGCATAATAACGTGACGGCTATGCAAAAAAACGGAATGCCTTTTCCCAAATAAATGTTTCTGATCTTCATAATCCATTCCTCCCCATACTTGTTTATTTGTTGTTTAATTCATCCCATAGCCGCTTTATCTTTTGTGAGGCTTTGCTTTTCGGAACTCTGTCGAAAACAAGATAATCCATTGCCTCACACGCCGTCTTTCCTACTATATCGACTGAAACCGCATCCGGGTGGCTGATAAATCTAAGGCCGTTCATGTTATAAGCAGGAGTAGCATCAAATCTCATAGCAAGCATATATGCTTCTTTTATGTGATCTTCCGCTTTATCTTTATATCCGAACTTCTCTTCCCATATTGCAAGCAAAGCTAAATAGGACGGTTTGAATTTATCAATATGAGATATAGTTTCCGGATCCGTTTTCAGTGAATCAAGAAAACCGATAAGCCATTCCAATGCAGAAATACATGTAATATCGTTTTTCCGTGCATACGCGAATGATGCTGCATAAGCCGTTTTAGAAACTGTATTCATAGCTTCAATCATGGCCGGTTCTATATATTTCGATGCTTCATCGGGCTGTCCCAATCCTACGGCATAAACCGATGCGAGCATGCTGCTGTTTATGTTGCAGATATTGTTCTTCTTTAAGATCTCCAGTGCCCTGTCCAACTCACCTGTTACCATGTAGTTATTTGCCATAAGATTTAATATGGTAACTTCGTTTATGCTGCTGTCAGTATTCTGATCCAGAAGGGAGATAGCCTGTTCAAATAATGCATTTGATTTGACCATCGCTTCTTTACTCAGCTCTTCCATGGTCTTAGCCATATACATCTGGGCACTGACATAGACGAGCAGAAAATTGTTCGGATACTTCCGCAAAGCTTTTTCTGATTCAGCTATAGCTCTTTCATAGTCCTTTACTGCAAGAAATGACATCATCCGTTCAATCCTGTTCTGAACATTTCCGCTTTTCATGGTGTATCCGAGCAGGGAATCAACGGACACTTCGAACAGGTCGGCAAGTTCCATAAGAAGCCTGATCTCAGGCATGGACAGACCTGTTTCCCATTTGTATACAGCTCCAACCGTAACACCCAACGCATCCGCCAACTGCTCCTGAGTCAGTTTGTGCTCTTTGCGTAGACTTCTGATGTTTTCTGACAATCTTATCTGCATAGTATGACCTCTTTCTCTACTAACGTAACATCGAAAACAGCGAACTTGAAGATACCGCCAATATGGATTGTATAATATTTTTTATACCGTTAGTATGTGTTAATGGTCTTATGCAAGAATAGATTTTCCTATAACTATAGGCAATTATATCAGGAATTTAATGCACTAAGCCTCGGAGTCAAAATCCGAGGCTTATTTATTGAATGATTATAGCGGAAGATCATCAATGCACATGTAATAGACGCCGATTCTCTTGATAAAATCGTTTACATCGTGCTTAATATGAGCCACCTTATAAGGTACTCTTTGAATCCGAGCTAGAAGAACCGCCAGTGCTCCACCCCATACTACAGTTGTGTCACACGGCTTATCCATAGGTTTCGACAAATTCTTTAATGGTAGCTTCGTTATAGGGCTGGAGATCGTTCTCGAATTTTCTCTCGAACTCCTTCTTAGCTAAAACTGAAAGTGTATTGCCTTTTTTCGTGAAGTTAAGCCACTCTTCAACCCTGTCAGTAACAATATTGAATCCGCCAAGTTGAATGAAGTAAGTGATTTTAAGTACCGAACCCGTATATTCAATAGTAGAAACGGTATTGCAACCAAGTTTTTCTAAGTATTTCAGTTCATACAGAAAAGCAACGAATTCAGATGAATAAGTTTCCGAATTTAAAAGATTATCTGCATTAAAAACAAAACCATAAATGTTATCTATTGGCGGCTCGTTACTTTTACCAAGAAGAATGTCCGTAGAGATCCTGCATATTAACCTGATTAGATCTGTAATGGTTTCACAGTGCTTAGTCTTAGCTTTAGAAAGCCTTTCAACTTCATCTCTATAAGTATCTGCAATAGTCCTTAATCGGGATGTTATAATTACCTTATCTGAGGGAAACCTTAGAGTGGGAATTTTTGATCTGATTCGATCCAAGCTTTGTTAAGTGTCATAGAAAAGGGATAGATATATGGGGTTATTCGATAGATTTAAGAAGGTGGATCCTAAGCCTGAGCAGGCGCACGAGCCAGCAAAAGAAGATGTAAAATCGCACGCGCAAGCACCTGCTAAAGAAGCAACTAAAGGAACTGCCCAAGATGCTTCTCAGTATGTGCTCAACACACCGAAGATTAGCGAGCTCTATCAGAAGATCGCTGACACGGTCACCGATATGATCCCCGACGAGTGGACGAACCTCTACTTCTATGGTGAGGTGCTGAACGATTCCACGACTGCGTTTTTCTATTACAAACAGGCGAAGACCGACGCACTGCTCTACTGTCACTATATTCCCGAAGTTTATAAGGTCTCCAAAGATGCTTACTCCAAGATGCTGAGGTGCCTCTACGACACGCTCCGCGAACTAAGGGACGAGTACAAAAACAACTTCAAGGCTGTCTGGACCAACTTCACTCTGACGATGGATAATGATGGCAATTTCAACATGAAATACAACTACGATGATGTCCTCAATACCGATCTGCTGATCAGCGACAGGCACGCTTTCTGGGAGTATGAAGTTCTTGGCAGGATTCCCGTCGAAGACAAGGTGAGAGAAAAGCTAAAGTCATTTTACGGCGACAGGGTGAATTTTCCTGAGAAGAACAAACTCATCGGTCAGAAACTCACTATGCCTAAATGTCCTGTATGCGGTGCAGCTGAATTGAACAAGCGCGACATCATGTTGTACCGCTGCGAGAAGTGCATGACCAGGTTCTACACTAACGCGCACGACGTGATCCTGTACTCCTACGACGCAGAAATGCATACCGCATTGTATAACGCGTTCCAGTTTGCTAACCAGGGTGATTACACCAATGCACTCAAGGCATTAATTCCTTATGAGAACAAGGCGTGGGACAATCTTGGTTACACCTATCAGCTGGGACTGGCTATGCGAAGGGCAGGCTACAACTCTCAGGCCTGCAACGTATTATTCAAGTGCAAATACATCAAGCTGGATTATGTTATGGCATATCACAGCATCGGCCTGGTCAAGTTTGCGAACCGTGAGTTCAGAAGCGCCCTCAAAGAGTATGAGTATTCGCTCAAATTCCTTGAGGCTGATCCGGACTCATATTCAATAGATGAACGCAGGACGTTCTACGCTTATTACGGCGGATCGCTCGCAGGATGCGGTCGTAAAGAAGAAGGCGAGGAATACATCAAAAAGGCTGAAGCCATGGGTTACACCAATGGAGCAGTGGTCAGACAGATAGCCGGACTCACATGATCAACCGGATTTCTCCAAATCCGGAAACGATGGCCACAGAGTGAATTAATCGCAAAACGCTTGAAAGCCACTAAAAAGCCACCAAAACTATATAATTCACTTTTTAGTGCATGAAAAAGGTCCTTAATCGGGATGGTATAATGACCTTGATCAAGGGTGTTCCTTGGTCGATAAAATTTTAAGCTTTTAAACAACACATGCTGGATATATAAATATCGGAGTGCTTAACCATGGATGATGACTATATTAATCAGTTTGGCAGCAATAGGAATAATTCAAACTTAGAGGATTCAAAACTCTGCTATGTTCCTCTAGCCATGGGCGTAATTTGTATAGTTATTTTTTCAATCTGCTTGTTGAGTGCGTTTAACGGCAATGGTGCTGTCATGGCTCTTATCGTCTTTGTGCCAATCCTCTCGATAACAGGACTGATTTTCTCAATAATCACAAGAAGCATAAGAGATTACCGCTATAAGCTTTGGCTTTTTGGATTGATCAGTTGTGCCCTGAGTTTATTTTTGTCTATTCTCTTGTATTTCGCCTCATGGTTTGCTTTGGCCCAACATTAAATTAGAGAAACGTTAAACTGGCATATCGCAATTTAATGAACTAAGAACTAAGAACTAAGGAAGCTCCTGGTAATTCAGGGGCTTCTATTTTGTTTAGAGCAACTCACCGGGATGATATAATTGCCTTATCTGAGGGGAACCTTAGTGCGTTAAATTTTCTATTGGGGATAAACAATGAAGACTTTTCTAATACCGGCTGCGGCTATATTGTCATTGTGTCTTGTTATGACATCATGTTCGCATGCTGTCACAGAAGAAATAACCGCTCCTTTGACGGAAGAATCCGTAACTGAGACGACAGATGAACCTTTCGATCCCATATTAATTTCCGACGATTACGACGGTCCGATACTTGGTATAGAGAATTGGCATATTGAAACAGGCAAGATGTCTTTCGGCGGATGGACGATATGCTCTTATCACTTCATTGAAGATAGTACGGGTATTGAGTTTGCGTATTATGCCGGCTACGAGGATGATGTGGCGGCATATCTTGCCGACCTTGACGGGGACGGCGAACCAGAACTGGTCTGCAATGAACAGACAGGAGTTTTTGATGCGATGCGGTTTCACACGGTCATCTTCCGCCTTAATGATGGTGTGATCGAGCGCGCATACTACTGCCTCGGAGACTGGGATTTCAGCGTTAAACCCGAATATGATTATGAGGAAGAGACATACCCGCTCTTTGCAGAAGCAAACGGTATCACGATAACGACCAAGAACAGCGAGCAGTTCACAGACCAGTACTATCCTGATTCCAACAAGATATTCCTTACGGACGAGGGCACCGGCGAGCAGTACGAATTGAATTATGATTATCTTGTTTTCTATCCTTTTGTCACCAGCGGTGAGGCTGCTGAGGTACAGCTTGAGTCCTCTGTCGACGGCGAGATCATTTACACTATGTCTGAGCCGCTTGTAACCGATGTCTCTGACACGGCGAAAAAGCTAACCTTCTATAGGGACGATACCGAACTTGACGGCATGCTCTATCTTCCGGAAGGAGACGGGGCGTTCCCGGTCATCATTCTTTGCTGCGGTTTCTCTCAACCCTATACAGACTATGAAACTAAAGCACAATCCTTTGCCGATAACGGCTATGCTGCTATCGTGTTCGATTTCGGGTCCAACGCAGACGGAAGCACTCCTGAGAATGAGACTTTCGACCACGGCGAAGTGCTGCTCTCGCAGGTGAAGGACTTGTATGCAGTCATGGATAATCTCGAAGCTCTGCCCGGCGTGGATACATCTACAGTATTCCTGTGGGGACACAGCTACGGCGGTTTTGTTGCTGCTTATGCAGGCAGTCAGCGTTCTGATGAGATAAGCGGTCTCATACTGGTCGAACCCAGCATCGCTATGAACGAATACCTGATCATGCAGGAAGAGCCATTGATCTCAGTCAACATCTTTGAGATGCTCGGTAAGATAGATACCGATACGGTCATCTATATGGGCACGCACGACGGATACGGCGACGATCCAACATCGTTTGATCAGGTGCTGGAAGTGCTTCCTTCCGGGGCGTTGGTTATCATTGAGGGCGCGGACCACCTTTTCGAGGGCGAGTACGGCGAGATGATGGTGGAAGATGCGTGTGAGAAGATCGCTTTGTGGAACTGTTGAATACGAGCAATATCATCACACACCATAACGTGTGAATGTATCTCCAAGGAAATCACTGAGCTGAAGTGATTCTGAACCATCAGGACTGTTTGCAATCGCCTTATGGTACGCATTAATCACGTCATTGTAATCACTAGCTATTTTCTGTGCATCTTCATAGCGGTGTTTGGCGATCAATGCAGCTCTGATTCGTGCTACCTCTTGCATAGCAGCTTTTTGCTGCATCTTTTCGCTGTCCGTCATGTATCTTCCGCCGCTTACCTCGCTGAGATCGTCAAGGTTAAGTTCTTTCATTAAATCTTCCATATAGCTGCCCTCCATTCCCATAGAGAATCTGATTATTGGGTATTTTATCATCTGTATCTCTTCCGAATATAGCTTTTAAGGTTTCATGACTGTGAAAGAATGATAATTATTGAGAGGAAGGATGATGGACGATGTAGCTTAGTCCCGGAGAAATGAACTCCCAAAGTCTGTCCAACTTCAGGAGTCCATTTCAAATTAAGACATGATTTTTAGTTATTTATTCGGGCTTAAACTTTGGCGAAGATCTTCTCATACAGATGATCATCTGTGCCGCCGTAATTAGTGATATCTCTCACATATTGATAGCCATAGTGTTCATAAAGACCGATGTGAGTGGAAGGTATATAACTTCCTGTAAAACCGCAATCCTTCAGATAAATGTTTGCGGCTTCGATGAGTTTGCCGCTGATCCGCTGTCCGCGATAATCTTCAGATACGAATATGCTTGATACCCAAGGGTAGACATCAGGCATCGGGTAGTAGTCTTCCTTCATGACCGAAGTCATGCCTATCACCTTGCCGTCAGCCTTAGCCACAAACATTGTCTCCCAGTCAGTAAACTCCCATTCTCTGACGAGCTTGGCAAGATGTTCCTTTGTCTCGTGCCATGAGCAGTTCTCGATAAAAGATAAGAGTTCGTCCTGCAATTCAGTATCTTTGTCGACCTTCAGGATAGTGAGATCATTCATAAGGTGCCAGCCGAAGTGCTTCTCGACTAATGCCGCAGTCTCTTCAACACTTCTGTTATTGTCACGCTCTACCCAGAAATAGTTGCTGTTTATGATGAAGTCATACGCGGCAATGTTGATATCGCAGAGCGTCCTTTCGCAGGTATCCTTAGCCTTCTCGTAATCGGAAGCGCTGTGGATGAAATCATTGAAAGGCTGATGATCCGGACGGTTACAGTAAGTCTCTACGATGTTTTCTGGTTTTGCAATCATGAACGCAATTCTAGAAGGGTCAGTGATGCGGTCGGCTTCTTCGACCACGATGTGAAGATCACATAAGATGACCTGATCCCTGGAAAGCCTGATAAGGTCGAGCAGAACATAATCGAGCTGCTCTCTTTTGTTTCCGAGCAGCCAGGCTTTATACTCTTCAACGCTCCTGCCGAAAAATTCGTCAGCATCCTTGAATCTCTTGTTCATGGTCGGCTGATACTCGCCGTCAGACTTGAGCTGATGGATAGTAAACTGATCGTCTATAACGTAGATTGGAATATTATACTTCCGACCAAGTGCTTTAGTGACCGTCGTCTTGCCGCCGCAAGCCGTACCCGAAATAAAATAAACGTTCCTTAAGTATTCCTTGACAACATTGTCCTGAAATTCCATGATAGTATTCTCCTTAATATTTAGTTTCTGTGTGAAAAAGCGCGCATGAAACTATCTAGTTAAGGTTTCATGCGTATCAGATATTTCTAATTCTTAAGAACGCAACCATTCGGGGTTCCTCCTTTGCCGGTCTTGGATGACCTTGATCTTTGTGGATTATACGATACTATTTTGTTTTATACAATCGCAATTGGAATGGCAGATCGGAAGTTATCAGTTACGGATAAATGTCCCCGATGTTAAATATGTGTATGGGAGCACTATCAAGATGACTTTTTCAATGCCGGAGTACAACGTCATCATTTCCTTGGGCAGCACACCATATGGTTCGCGAAAGGACAATAACATATAAATTCGTGCAAGATTATTTAAAGGTCTCGGATTCAAATCCGAGGCCTATTTACTGAATGATTATAGTGCAGGATCTTCAATGCAAATTAATTCAGGCCTTACTTATACTGCTTTACAAACTTAACAGCGTCGGCAATATCACTCTCATTAGGCCTGCCTTTATGTATACCTTTGAATTCTCCCTTACAATGGAATTCCTTATCATCCATGGCAATACCGACTTTATCAGCAACAACCTTAACTTTCTTATGGGTTGAGTTCAGCATTGCGGCAGAACCGAAATTGACGATCTTTCCGATCTTTTCCTTATCAAGTGAAGATACAAATTCCTTAACTTCAGGATCTATATTAAACGCATAATATGAATTTCCCAAAAACAGATAATCCACGGCTTCATTAACAGGTTCGCTTATGGGCAGAGCTTCAACACCAAGTTCCTTTGCTATAGCCTCCGCAAGCCTCTTGGTATTACCTGTCTTTGTGTAGTATCTTACTGCATATTTCATGGTGCTTCATCCTCACAGCAATGCCTTAATGCACTCCTCAACCTTGCTCATATCTGCGGTTGGTTCAAAACGTGCTACAACATTTCCTTCACGATCAATTACGAATTTTGTGAAGTTCCATTTGATATCCGGCTTGGATGCCCAATCGGGATCAGCCGCATTGAACATGTTTTCGAGTATGTCTTTTAACTCATGCTCCTCAAAGCCCTCAAAACCTTTCTGTTCTTTCAAATACGTATAAAGAGGCAGTTCATTTTCTCCGTTAACATCTGACTTCTTCATCTGAGGGAAAGTCGTATTATAGTGCAGAGTGCAGAACTCATGGATCTCTTCATCACTTCCAGGAGCCTGTCCGCCAAACTGATTGCAAGGGATATCAAGAATTTCCAGTCCCTTGTCGTGATAATCCTTATACAATTTCTCTATGGGTTCATATTGCGGTGTGAAGCCGCAGCCCGTTGCTGTGTTGACGATAAGGATTACCTTACCCTTATAATCCAACAAACTGAACTTCTCGCCTTTTCTCGTGGTCAATTCAAAATCATAGATCATTTTTACTGCCTCCTTTTTTGTTTAATTCTTTATTTGTCTGTTCTTTTCACTCTCCGTCCAGGAACAGATATAACAACCGGTATAGTTCCTTTACATCTTCCCCGCTCAGGGCCGAACATTCTGATGCCATCTTAAGCGGTATGTCTTTACACTTTTCCTTAAGTTCTTCTCCTGCCGGGGTTATGGAGATGACAGTGATACGCTCATCTTCCCTGGACCGCTCTCTTGTAACATATCCGGCCTTCTCAAGCCTTTTAAGAAGTGGTGTCAATGTTCCGGCATCAAGTCTTAAGGCATCTCCCAGCTGACCGACATTTACACTCTCATGCTCCCACAGAACCATCATGACAACATACTGGGTATAGGTCAGCCCCAAGGGTTTCAGATAAGGCGTATAGCTGCCAATGATCTTTCTGCTGCACGCATACATCGGAAAACACAACTGATTCTTTAATAAAAGCTGTTCATACTCCTGCGCCATAGTTCACCTCAAGCAATCGTTTATTGTCTTTTATGCAATTATATTTTGCACAACATATTTTGTCAAGAAACAGCTTCCGTACTCTGAGCTTCTTTTTGCATGCAATAATACATAAGCTGATATAATTACCTTATCTGAGGGAAGCCTTGGATCATATATTTATATGAACTATGGGGATAACAGGATGAGTAAAGACTACAGAAAGACAAGTAAGCTCGCCGTTGCCGGAATGATCCTTGCAGTCGCGGCACCGTGCCTGATAATTTTAAACATTTTAGCGGATAACGGACTTAACAATTTTTTCAACGACATACTGAACGTTCTTATGAATGCAGCAGTGGCATTTCCGTTCATAGCACTTCTCCTTTCAATTGCGGGAGTAGTTGTCGCGTTAAAGAAGGACAAGAAAGGCCTGATACCCGGCACCATCGGAATATTTCTTTCCATCGCTGAGATTATATTTTTTATTACGATTATCAGCGATTTTTTAACCCGAATGCAGAATTTTAACCCTTTTGTATGAGACATAAACTAATATGACTGAAGAAAGGAAAAAACTAAGCGAACGAAGTCTGGCAGGGTTTGTTCTTTCGATCATGGTGCCGGTAATTACCCTGGCTCTGATTCTGATCATATTTCCAATGGTGTTTGGTCGTGTTTCTTTTGCAAGGGAACTTATAAATATTCTCTATATAGTTATCCGCTTCACAGCTTCCGGTGCAGCATTATTTTTCTCAGTTCGCGGATTCAATATAGCCAGAAAGAAACAGATCAGCGGACATAAACCGGAAGTTGCCGGAATAGTGATTTCCTGTCTGCAATTGCTTATATGTGCGTTGCTGCTTGTTGGCGGATTATTCTATGGTCTCAGCATTCCCATAGAATCGCCTCCGGAAACTACGCCGGCTGCCGACGTTACCACCACAAGAGTCAACCGCGTAGTATCTACTTATACTCCTGCTACATACGAGAAAAACATCACCGGAAATGATGTTTTTGGCAACGGATGGTATTGCGAATCTCTGGATATTCACACGATAGTTAAGGTCAACAACTTAGATCCCTCCAAAGGAGTAACATGGAGTGTATATTTTAGTGAGGAATCATTGTCAGAAGATGAAATTGAAAAACTAAGAGAACGTGAGCCGGATATAATCAACAGTGGCGAGATCAATGCTTCGAGATATGAATGGATTTATGTTTATTGTGATATTAATTCAACAAATTCTCCGGCACCGACAACCGATATGCTTAATATTTCGTATAAGACCCAATAAAGTTCCGGATTACTCTCTTGAATGAGATGTTATAATTTCAATATCTAAGGAAAACCATTGAGCTTAGTATTCCGTAAAGAGTGTTGTCACGGGGAAAGGGAACAATTTGTGAGCTTATCTGTTTTCATTGGCATTTATACTATTAATCGTGATATCCATGGTTTACATGGTGATGGCTTCCAATCGAATTTGCCATAAAGGAACATGATGTCACGAGGCGGATAATAAAATGATTTTTGACGGAACTGAGATATTGGTCGGAAAAGGTGCGCAGGCAGAAGTGTTTCTGTACAAAGGCTTTGCGTACAAAGTATATAAAAAGACTTATCCTGCCGAATGGATCAGCTTTGAGAAAAAGCAGCAGCGCGAAGTAAACAAAGCCGGCCTCTGCCCTGTCCGGTATTACGATACGGACGATCCTCACATCATCAGGATGGATTATATTGACGGCGTCATGCTCGAAAAATTAGTGAATGACTGTGCATCAGGCAAAGAGGTTGATGAGATCTCTGACGTTCCGGACGGATTCAGGATGCTCTCGAAAGCATTTGATTTCATTCACAAGGCAGATATCAGCGGAATGGACATCCCGCGTTTTGCAGAGACTGCCGCCATGGGTTTAAGCAAAGAAAATGGCGAAAAAATAATCCCCGTCATAGAGAGGATATCTGCAAATTCAAGTGAATGTCTGTGCCATCTGGACATGCATTTTCTGAATATTATGATCCCAAAAGATAAGAGCGGATTTAAGATAATCGACTGGATGAATGCCAGGATCGCGCCGCCGGTCTTTGATTATGCTCGTACTTATGTAATTTTTAAGGAAGTATCGAAAGATGCATTAGACCTTTATGAGGCAACAGTTCTGCCGGATCTGAAGGAACTTTGCATCCCGGAGCCTGATTTCATTGATGCGGTCGAAGTATGTTCGATCGTGAGAGCACGTGAAAAGGCATGAGGAGAAAAAACATCGAAAACTAATGCCCTGTAGTCATTGAGGGAGAAAGGAAACAAATTGGAATATCTGGTTACAGAATATCTGGTTACATTAGTATTTATACTAATGGGCGTAATACCTTTAGCTATCAGGGTGTCGATGTCCAAAAAGCACCCGCCGTATGTTCAAGAGAATAAGGGTTATTATGATTCGATTTCAGTTTTTGTTTGGTACAGCCCATGGAGAAGGGCTCCATGGTATTATCGCGAATATACCTTCGCGAAACGGGATAATGGCAAATACAGAATGAAATACAATTTTCTTGATTGGTTTTACTTAGTGTTTCCGACACTTCTATGTTCATATGCGATGTTCCTTTTATTTCTTTTTAGAGAGTATTTTGTTAAGGACCCTAGCTCAATTCCTGCCTTAATTGCTTTTGTATTATGGCTATTGTCTAGTATTGTTTTGGCTAATTATCCGAAGATAGAAGCAAGGCTTTGTTTAAAAAAGCACTTAGAAAGTCTTTAAATGGTTGCGCTGATTACAATTTCTTTAAGCACGAATGCTTCTCGTCGATAGTAAAACCGTTGTTCCTGTAGAAGTTCAGAGTGCTTTTCCTGTTAGAACCCGTCTCCAGGAACACCTTGTAGCAATTAAGTTAATTCTGAATAAGCATGATCATGTCATCCTGTTCATTATCTTCTGGTCCATGTCACGGATCTTAAAATAAGAAGCATCCAGGGTGTCGCTATTCTTTTCAAACTGCTTGCGGAGCTTGTCAGTCTCCCCTTCAACATCATTATGCATATCCGCATTCTTAAGTGCGGACTTGCTTTTAACGAGCATATTGATATCCATAAATCCCGGAGCAGCAAACAGACAAAGTGCTGCCAAAACAAACAGGAAGAAACAGATTCTTGAGATAAGCGACATATCCGGCTCAATAATACAACCGATCAGGGTAAGCGGCACAAAAATCACAAAAGCAATAAGGCCGACTATATCCGGCAGGCATATTATTTTTGGTCTTGTAATTCTGCGCTTGTGACTTTCAACATAATGTATGGTGAAAAGATTTCTCTTTGCTTCCTTTGCAGAGGATTCTGCGATCATTGTGGCGTCATTATTGTTTTTTCTCTCGTTATCCACTATCAGTTCAGCTATGAGTTTATTCGCCTCTGCAAGTTCAAAATACTCCTTAACCTTGGTAAAGTATCCGCTGTAACTCTCGGGAACTGACTTGGCATATCTGCTGTATGGAACCCTCTTCCCTTCAACAATACTCTTGGTCTTTATTTCTTTGATCTCAGATATCTTCAGGTCACAGAACATCTTTCCGCGGACTGCGCAGACGTTATCCTGATCATCTTCAAGAACTTCTTCAAAAAGAGATCTCGCCTTGTTAAAATCTCGTTCCAGAAGGCATTCATTCCCTGCTTGTAGTTTCTCGTTCTTTATCATATGTTACTATCCCCTATATCAACTGATATCATAATAGCATATCCCGTTCATCGCCATACACTTTTACCGGAATGATACAATTACCTTATCTGAGGTTTACCCCGGATCGAATTATTAATATATTTGAGGAAGCAAATGATCAAAGCATTTTTCGTTGATTTTTACGGAACTCTCGTCCATGAAGACGGAGAAGTCATCAAGAAGATAACCCAGATTATCTTTGACACCGGAAACGTTGAAGATAAGGGAGAAATCGGTTCTTTCTGGTGGACAGATTTCCAGAATATGTTCGCAAATTCCCATGGTGAAACATTTGAAACGCAAAGAGCGCTTGAAGAGAAATCTCTGATGCATACACTGGAGAAGTTCGATTCGGATGCCGATCCCGATGAGCTTAGCGGGATGATGTTCGCGCACTGGGTAAAACCGCCGATATTTGAAGACTCGAAAGAATTCTTTGAGAAGAGTACGCTTCCGATTTACATAGTTTCCAACATTGATACGGCAGATATTATGCAGGCCATTGATTACCATGGCCTTAAGCCTGCCGGCGTTTTCACTTCAGAAGATGCCAGAAGTTACAAACCCCGCAAAGAATTATTTGAGCTGGCACTTCAGAAGACCGGTCTTAAGCCGGATGAAGTGATCCACATCGGTGATTCCATCAGCAGTGATGTCAAAGGAGCTTCGGCAATCGGCATAAATACTTTGTGGCTGAACCGTTTCGGTAAGAGCGTTCCTGACGGAGTAAAGAGCATATCCGGTCTTACTGAAGCTCTGGAATCTGTCAATTAGGAAAGCTGTTAATCAGGATTCTCATCTCTCATGAACCTGATGGAACTCAGATTCGAATCGCTTTCCATTACTTCCAGAGAGGCTCCGCAGCTGATGCAGTTCTTAAGATAAGCGTTAGTATTAGCTCCGCAGTTGGGACAGATATTGTGATAACACTTCATGGGAGAGCCTGCCTTTGCAATCAGCTCCGCCTCGATCTCAGATGCTAATGTTACTGCGCACTTATAGAGAATATTGTCCCTGACAATGACGAATATATAGCTTAAGGCAGGGCATATAAGTGAGAGTATGGACGGAAGATAGAAAGCGATTTCTCTAAATTCGTCTGTGACCATACCGCTAAAGAGCGAAGCGGCACTATCATGTAAAAGGATGTTCAAGAGGAGAATCACTGAATAAAATACGAGCCATACACCAGGTTGCAGCCAAATGATTCCTGGTGTGCTCTTCATAATTCTTAATACAGCTTCGCCGTTCCTCGCTCCCTGCTCCGAACCGGAAAATGCGATGCGGTAACACTTGTTATTTATTCCTGCCCATGTAAAATTGCTGCCGGTCCTGTTATCGGAAAACTCTTTGCTGAATACATATAGTTCTGATACTCCGTAACGGCGGAGATCCGACAGCGCATAAGTCCTGGGAGCCTGAATATAGCTGGGAATAAACAAAAAACCTGCCACGATGAAAATGGTGGCATTTATCGGGTTAATGCCGGGGATCTGCCTGCTGTATATCGCATATGCCAGGGCAAAAATAATAACGGGTCCAAGGAGACCTCCATTGCGCGCAAAAAATAAATGATGATGCATCAGTTCCTCCGGCCAGCAGTTCACTACATATTTCCTGCTTTATATTATATGCAGTTTTTCATTGAAAATGCAGAGAGCATGATCGAAATCGAACCATAAATAGGGGCTCCGGAATACCGAAGCCCCTATCTTATGCCTGAATGGAGTATGTTCTATTAAGTACCAGTCCAGGTTATGAGCGTTCCGTCGTCATTTACATTAAATAACAACATACTGCCTTCGATTTTCTGACCGTTCCAGATCATGTTCTTACAATCGGAGAATGTCAGGGCCGGAGACGGAACATCATGTATGTTGCAGTTTTCAAATTTGATTCCATTGGTCATGGAGAAGTAAACCGCTCCACTGGTGCACTCATAGATTTCGGTATTAATAACGTCAATGCCGGTGCAACAGAAAGTATCGATACCCATGTCTCCGCAACCGTAAAGGCGCATGTTTTCAACCGTGCTAAACTCACATCCGTCGAAATTAATAACTCCGCCGGCGCAGACGCCTTTATCCTTAGTATGGCCTGCCGTGAAACCTTCAACTGTCACGTAATAGCTGTTCCTGAAAACGAGTACGTTAGCGTAACGAGGGAGGGCTTCAAACGTCGTTGCAGCAGGATCGGGATCCAGGGCTTTTATGGTCAGGTTATTTACATCGTGGATAATGAGCTGATAACCGTCTGATACCTCTTCCCAACTGTAGAACTCAGTACCTATGCCACCATAATTCTCTGCCTTGGACAGATCAAAGTTTGCACCGTCGAGGACGATAATACGATCGGGGCCGATTGCTTCAAGGAATTCATCGATCGTCGTTACGACAACCTCGGCTCCGGGATCGACGTCTCTCGCCTTCATGGTGGGCGCGACTTCAACCCTTGGAACTACTGTCGCAGGATCGATGTCACGATACTCCATAGAAGTTAACTGATCAGGCTCAAGCAGGTTGCCGTCAACATCAGTTGCTCTGATATGTGCATCTCCCCTATACCAGCGGCTGCAGTTATTATCTTTAAATTGACAGCCGTCAACAGTTGCACCAATCTGCTCGAAGTAGAATGCGTATTCCACAAATGTGTTATTGGTTACTTCATTGGAGAGAAAGAATACATTCTCCGTATCGCACGAGTTAAGCAGTTTTTGTACCTTGTTGTCATAAACCTTACAGTTATAGACCGTGAAACCTGTGCCGCCGGTAACGTCGAAGAGGTCGAATGCATCATATGCGCCCTCTCGTGTTCCGATATCACGAATATCACATCCGCTGACAAGGACTTCTTCACTGTACATAATCTGAACTGCGCCGTCACTGCATTCATAGATGTCGCAATTCATGACGTTAAGTCTTGTGCAGCCAGATCCTTTAACGCCGATCGTACCGCATCCATAGAGACCGCATGAGTCTATATTAATATCGTCGCTGCCCTCTACGTTAATGACACCGCCTGAACAAAAACCGGGTGCCTTCGTATGGCCGGCTGTGAGATTTGAAACTGTTATCTCCGTGCATCCGCTGAAATAGATTACATTCGCATATCTCGGAACTGCCACAATAGTTGTCTTGTCTATTCCGGCGCCGCGGATCGTGAGGTCTTTAACATTGTAGATCATCAGCTCTGCATCGATATCGTTTCCGTCATCCATGCCTTCGAGGTTCCATGAATAATAGTCACTCTTGGAAGCCTTGCCGTAATCCGAAGCCGTACTCAGATCGTATACACCTTCATCAAGTTCGATCACGGTGTGCGGAGCGATAGCAGCCAGAAACTCATCTACGGTCTTTACATGGACAACGCCGCCTGACGCAACAGGTTTTGTATCCATCGTTTCTGAAGTATTCGAAGTAGTCTTTTCGGAAACAGGTCCGGCAGCCACTCCGCAGCCTGTCAGGAGCGCTATGGCGAGGACAGATGAAAGAATGCGTGTGCCGCTCTTCTTATAGTTCATTATCTGAACAAGTCTTTCTTTGAGATTTCTCTTTTCAGTTGCAAAACTCGTTGCAACAACGGCTGAAGGCAGAGGTGATTGTGCTGCCATCAAGAGAAGTGAGTTGCCGTAAGACTGTTTTTCATCTTTGTCCATGGTACGCAAAAGCATTTCGTCGCAGCTCAACTCACATGAGCGGTTAACCTCTTTGCGGACAAACCATGCTACGGGATTGAACCAATGCAAAGAGAGGACCGCAGACGTGACCCACTTGTAGAGTGTATCAAACCGGCGGTAATGCGTAAGCTCGTGACGGAGAATGTTGAGAAGTAACTCTTCATCATACTCACGATAAGGCAGAACGATCATCGGTCTGACAACGCCTAACAGCATTGGAGTACGCGCTGAATCTGAAAAATAGAGGGTAGGCTTTCTTCCCGGGATCGAAGCATATACCGCTTTGGTAGAGCTGTCCGGTTCCATAAGTTTTTTCTTCAGATTGAAGTTGAAATGGAGATAAGAGAACACAGTGATTCCCATGCTCACGAATGCACCTATTGCCCAGATTGAGAGCCAGATCGCGGGTGATTTCCAATCAATTGACAGTGCGGCCTTCGGGGCAGTTTCTGAAACTGTAATCTCCGGTGTCTCTGCTGCATTTATAGCGGCTTGTGATCCGGTTGACTCAGCCAAATCACTTTGCTTGACGTCGCCGTGTTCGATTTCAGCGACGTGTCCGGTGTTCTCCTGAACGTGGATCCCGCTGTAAGCAGCGGGGGTTGCATATACGGGGGTTGCAGCTTCTGTCCCTCCAATTGCGGGAACAAGTCCCGGGAGCGGTAAAGCAAAACGCAAGAGTACCAGGAGCCATGCATAGTAATAAACCGTGCTCGGCATTTTTCGCAAAACCGTATAACGCAGACCCATAAGAAGCAGTGCGAGAACACTGCCGCTAATGGTCATTATAAGCAATGAGTACATTTTTTATTCCTCCACCTTGAACATATCCCGTAATTCGGCAATATCGTCCTGAGAGAGTCCGTCCGAATTGACAAGAGAAGCTATCAGATCACGGGCCTTCCCGTTATAGATACGGGTAATGAGATCCTTAGTAGCCCATGAGCTGTATTCCTTCTCCGTAATGACGGGAGAATAGTAGTAAACATTTCGTTTTTCCTGACTTACGACGCCTTTTGACACGAGTCTGGAGATCAACGTCTTGATCGTCGCAGGCTCCCATCCCTTTGATCTCTGAAGTTCTTCACGAATCACCGTAACGGGCAGAGCGTCCTTTGCGCGCCACAGCAGCTTCATGACTTCCAGTTCAGAGTCAGTTATTTTGCTGGCAAGATAGTCCGGCATGTAATTATCCTCCATATTTGCGGTTTACAATTGTAGCTTAAGCATGTTCAATTTAACATCGCAGGCTACAATTGTCAACTGAAGCGGCAGCATGCCCCAAATTTGCCTAGAAAAATGACTGTTTATTGAGATGATATAATTGCTTTATCTGAGGTAAGACCTTAGATCTGAAAACCGTAATATAAGGATAATTTATGAGGATAAAGGCTAGAGTAATATTATTTTGCTTAATATGTTTTATCGTATGCAGTCTTGCTGCATGCAGTGACAGAACAGAAAAATACACTTCCCCAAATGGAGATAACAAGATCACTGTAGAATATGATTTTGTCAGCAGACCCAGCGTTTATTATGCCGGTAATTGTATTTGGAAATATCCCGGAAGAGGATTTAATGAAGAAGCATATTTCGAAGTCTCATGGATCGACGATGATACTGTAAAACTTATTTACAGCGACCCGGCTCACGGCGGTAAATACTGCGAAGAGTTTGAGATAGATTTGAAATAAAACAGAATTGTATGGAGATCACATGGATAAAACCATCTGCATCAAAAAATTCACCCCTGATCTGAATGCCGATTATCTTGATTTCTTCGATAACCGGGCATTTACTGACGGCAATCCGAATGGCCCCTGCTATTGCACTTCCCCTAATCAGGATGAAGATGAGATAAAGCAGATGGTCAGTGAATTTGCTGCGTCCGGAGTAAAGGAAACGCTGCGTAAGTATGCCGTTAAAATGCTTGACCGGAATAAGATTCACGGATACCTGGCATACGATGGAGACATATCCGTTGGATGGTGCAATGCGGCAGATATGGATAGTTACTCCGGTTTTGTACCCGGATTTGCCCGAGAGAACACTTGTGGAAAAACCATATCAATAGTCTGTTTTGAAATTGCACCCGAATACCGTGGCATTGGAATAGCCTCCGCCTTTATTAACCGTATATGCGAAGACGCAAAATCAAATGGATATTCGGCAGTCGAGGGATACGCTAAGCTGTCTGATGAAAGAAATGACTTTGATTATCGGGGGCCCCTGCATCTGTATCAACGGTTAGGATTTGCTGAAGTTATGAGACAGGATGGTCTGGCAGTAATGCGAAAGGTCCTGAATTAGCAGATCTGCTTTTTAAGTACGGGTAATTAAGAATTCTCTACCCATGTCATAAACCTGTCCAGAGTCCTGTTCTCGCCGCGCTCGAAAAGAAAACATCCCGCTGTATACCATGAGTGCGTATTTCTCTTATCTTCGACTTCGTATATTTCACACTTATTGCCCACAGTCTTTGCTTTATCCGCATAATCTTCAGCGCACTCGAATTCGAGAAGGCCGTCGTGCCTGCTCTGGATCAGGAGCATAGGAACATTACTGCTATCCATGAGTGACCAGGGTTCGGCATCCTTCCTGTCGTAACCTTTCGCGAAAAGCATTCCCAAAAGCATCTTCAGCGTCATGGACATGCTCTTCCTGAAACTGTAAGGACCTCCGAAACCGACATAACTAATGACGCCTGAGATGTCAACGTTATACTTCTTCTGCGTGGCTTTGCTGTAGCACAAAATAGATGACAGATGCGCACCTGCAGAAGGGCCTGACAGGATGATCTTGGTAGTGTCTATTCCCTTCTCCTTCAGGTATTTAATTGACGCATTATATGCCGCGCAGACATCCTCGATCTGCGTTGGATATTTGTTCTTCGGCGAAAGCCTGTAACCGATCGAAACAAAGCGGTACCCTGCCCTTGCCATATACTGTCCGACATAATCGAAAAACTTCGGATTGCCGGCATTCCAGCCGCCGCCATGGACCCAGATAACTACCTTGTCGCTTACGGGTTTTTCCGGCTCATAGTACAGGCAATATTGCTCCTTATCCTTGCCGTAAGATAAGTATTCCGGAGTGACTACCTTCTTTGTTTTGAACAGGAGCCTGTAGTAGATCGGGTAATAGCTGAAGTTTTCGCGGATGTAATCGATCATGAAATGAATCCCTCCACTTCCCTGACCCACTGCTCAGGCTTAAAACAGGCAAGTTCAGCGTGCGCCAATCCCTCAAATCTCCTGATCTCAGTCTGGGGATTTAATTCCTTCATCCTCAACGCCAACTTGTGTACGCTCGCCTCTTTGCCTTTGGTTCCGTGCATGTAAAGTATCCTCATATCGTCCGCATACTTCGTAAAAGTAAACTTCGAGAATACCGAATCGATTATGTTATCCACAGACACCATGATCATGTTCTCTGCGATCTTGATGTAGTAAGGGAGCATGTCTTCAGGAAGAAAATCCTTCTTTGCCTGCTCCATGATCTTCGGATCGTGCTTTTTAGACTTCATGATTATCGATTTGTAGCTGGCCTTCGTGACCGCTCTCATCAGACCGTTTGCCTTATCGAGCGGCGCTCCGTCAAGCACCATATTCTCAATCTTTAAGTCTTCGCTCTTTGCGAGTGTTGCGGCTATTCTGCCACCCATCGAGAGTCCTGCAAGGAGAAAGACCTTACCATCCAATTCTTTTAAAAGGTATTCACGGATTTTCTCCGCCTCCTCTTCAACCGAGTGAAATACAGTCGGCGTTAATTCCGTGTGAGCGTCAAGCTCAGGCACGATGACATAGTAATCGTCCTTAAACTTTTCAATCGCGGTATTCCAGATCTGCCACGGTGTAAGCATTCCGTGTATAAGCACGACCTCCCTATTCTCTTTATTTCCGTATGTGTGAAAGATCATTATTTTGCCTTCCCGCCCAGCATGAGCACCAATGCCGTCGCGAGATTCCCGTACATGTCATCAAGCTTGTATTTGCCTTCAATGTGCGGTGCCTTAAAGCTCTCGGTCAGCACATATCCTGACTGGATTCCGTGATAGTTAACGATGAAAAACTGAATTATCTCATCTACTGATGTTGCTGGCTTCAGATTATTTTCCTTAACAACTCTGGTAAGGAACTCTGTCATGACTTCTGTGGCATAAAGCAACGGGCTCTGCTCGTCTTTTCCAAGCCTTGAAGAGATCCTCATCGCGCGCTCCGGATCACTCATCGCAAGCATGTCGCCATAGACCGAGACCTTAAGCATATCCGTGCCGACTTCCCTCATGTAATCCGCGAGCATTCCGCATATGTCGTAGATTGTCTGCTCCCATTCGTGAATATCAGACCCGGCGAGAATCTCATCAAGCCTGTCATCGATCTTATTCTCTGAATTTATCGTGATTACCAGATCCTTAAACACCTCATCGAGGTCCTTGTAGTACCTGTAAATCACACCGTGCGAAAACCCTGTCTCCGCGATGATGTCCTTCATGTCGATGGACGTGATCGGCTTTCTGGTGCACACGCGGTAAGCCGCATCGATGATCTCTCTGCGCTTTTTCTCATAGTATTCTTCGCTGACCTTAGGCATGCTGACCTCCGCACTTCACTATAAATGACACGGTGTCATTTTAATTCGGACCCAGAACATTGTCAAGGGATACACTAATGCAGCAATAACGGCATCAGGCCTGTAATTCACACTCTCCATAAAAAATCCACATATTCGGACTATAATATCCCTTATGAAAAAGATATTGGTCGTAGAAGATGAACCGGAGATCAGAACGCTCCTTAATAACTTCCTCACGCATGAAGGCTTTGAAGTAAGTCTTGCCGAGGATGGTGTCGAAGCCATCTCAATGTTTGCCAAGACTCCGTTTGATCTCGTTCTGCTGGATATCATGATCCCCAAGATCGACGGATTTGGCGTATGCGAGGTAATCAAGAAACAGTCTGATGTTCCCGTAATGTTCCTTTCTGCCTTAAACGATGACAAATCGCAGATCAGAGGTTATGACCTTATGGCGGACGACTATGTCACAAAACCTTTCTCGATGCCGATCCTGATCCGTAAGATAAATGCTCTCTTAAGGCGTAACGATACGGTCGACAACAGAAAAGACTCCCTCCTTGTATGCGGAGATATCCTGATAAACACAGAAACCATGGAAGTTACGGTGGCAGGAAATAAGATCGATCTTACCTCACGCGAGTTCGACCTGCTCTACACGCTGGCCAAAAATCCCGGCAGGGTTTACAGCAGAGAGATGCTCCTTGACCTTTTGTGGGATTACGATTCTCTTGTAGACGAACGTATCGTTGACTGCCACATCAAGAATCTCCGTCATAAGATGGGTGGGGATTATATTGAGACTGTAAGAGGAAGAGGTTACAAGATTGACCGGAAAGATATTTAACAGACTGTCAGTTAAGGTATTCCTTATCTCTTTTATTGTTCAGGTCATATCAGGCTTTCTGATCTGTCTGGTACTTTATATGCAGACTCCTGAAATGATGTATTCACCTAAGGATGAACTTGATGACCTCGTACAGATCCTTGCAGAGACACCGCGTTCTGAAGCTGATGTGGTAATTGATGACTTCATAAGCAGGACTGGAATGGAACTGGCATTTTTCGATGAATCCAAATTCGTGTCACATCAGTACAACATACCTCTGGATAACATCGGAACTCTTACCATCAAAACCGTGCCGGACTATCTTGCACTGATAAATAATTACAATATCGACATGGGATCGTACGGCATCCGTTTCAAAGATGATTCAACGGATTATATAATGCAGTATTTTGACACCGGTGACCACTATAATCTTGTCCCGCGTGCCCTGCACAAGAGTTATCCTCTCATGATCGTCGTGGTTGTCTCGCTGTCTCTCGTAAGTTCCATAATCTATACATTCCTGTTCGCGCGTCCCGTCCGTCAATTGAGCAAAGTCTCCCGGAAGATGGCACAGATGGATTTTACAGCCAAGTGCGATACCAAAAGGAACGATGAGATCGGCGCCCTCGCGCATGACCTTAACACGCTCTCTTCCGAATTGGACAGTAAGATAAGAGAACTGGAAGATGAGATAATCCGCGTCAAGGAAATGGAGAGCCAGAAAGAAATTTTCTTCGCTGCTGCATCACACGAGCTCAAGACTCCCGTCACCGTCCTGGAAGGCCATATCCGCGGCATGATCGAAGGCATCGGGCCATATGAAGATCACGATGAATATCTGGAGCGCTCCCTTCGCACGGTAAAGCGTATGGAGTCTCTCATTAATGAGATCCTGACCGCATCGAAAACACAGTCTTCCGAAGACATCGTAATGTCTTCCGTCGATATGTCTGACATACTGAATAAAAAACTCGAAGAGACTAAAGAATTATTCCTGATAAGAAACATCACCATAAAGAAAAACATCGGCAGCAAGCTGATGTTCGAAGGCAACGCAGAACTCACTTCTCTTGCCATCGGCGCATTCATCAGCAATGCAGTTTTCTATTCCGTTGAAGGATCTGACATTGAAGTTGAATCTCTCCGCGAAAACGGAAAGATAGTAACGCGCATCCACAATAACGGTGCACATATAGATGACAGTGATCTCCCCCATCTTTTCGAGCCGTTTTACAGGTCTGATTCCTCGAGAAGCAGCAGAGACGGCGGCAGCGGTCTTGGCCTTTACATTGCAAATCTCGTAATAACTAAACAGCATGGTACTGCTGTTCTTAAAAATGAGAGAGATGCAGTTCTTGCAGAGATAGTACTGCCCTCCACATAAAATCCACAAAGACTCCCCGTGTACTCCTTGAACGTCTGATATTCTCCCTGGTAATGAACCAAAAGGAGATAATAAGATGAATGGAAAAATGAAAAGGATCCTGGCATCCCTGATGCTCACGGCAACAGCAGTAAGCAGCTTTTCGGGATGCGCTTTTTCGCCTGAGAACAGCGCAGGCCGGAAACTCACAAATCACATGACACAGACAGAACTGGAACGTTCGGCAAAGACCGAATTCCGGCTTTTGGATAAGCCGTGGGAAACGGAAGAAACACCAGCAGAAAAAGATTACAGCTATCTGAATGACAAGATATGTTTTGTGCCTAAGATCGGAGCGATCGTTCACGGCAATCCTGTATTTAATTGCCTTCCGGAAGAAGATTATGACGGTAGCGCCGGAACAGCGGTCTATCACGATTTTGATGTTTCAACCGGTGAGAGTACGGAAATCGAACTTGTTTTCGGGAGTTTCGAGGATCTGAAAAAGCAGCTCAGGGAGAGATTCGATGTCCTGATCGCATCAGGATATCCGGCTGTTCCTGCCAATGAAGAATATAGCTGCGTGATCGAACTGTATGAGGCGGTCATTGCAGACGAAGTTGAGATCATTGACCAGGAATTGCTCGACGAATACTTGGATTTTTATTACAGTCAGGGAGGAAAATCTGACAGCGAATCCATGTACTGGCAGATGGATGATTCCAAGGTCGCTGCCATCAAGGACAGCATCAATGAATACCATTTCTACGATGAAGAACTTAACATGGGCTTTACGGTGAATGTAACCGTGCCGCCGGCATATGAAGCAAAGAGATCCTATCCTGCCTTGGTAATGACTGATGCGGTGTGGAGATTTAATGACGTGACCTCCCTTTACGGCGAGATGCAGTCAGGCAAGGCGGATGCGCAGATACTTATAACGATCGGTTTTGAATATGACACTGACGGTTGGGACAATATGGTACGAAGCAGCATTTTCTGCGACCACAAGAAAGAGTTTCTCGACTTCATAACGGATAACATGATGCCTTATCTCGGCGAAGAATATAACTTCGATTACGGCAGATCGACACTGTTCGGACATTCTCAGGGAGGCGTATTCACGCACTATGCGGCTTTTAATTTTGACCTCTATGAGAACCGTCCCTTTGCAAATTACATCATAGGAAGTCCCACATTCTGGACACCATATTTTACTGAGGTTCCTGGGTATGAAGAATACCTGGATGAGTACGGATATTTCAACCGCAACAAATCCTACGACAGAAACCTCTTCATAACTGCAGGCGACATGGAAGATGAGGACTATGAAGAATACTACGGTGACAACGATTCAACGCTTGAAGGTGTCAAGCATCTGAAAGAGCGCTTAACTGAACACGGCGTTTCCACATATCAGGTAAAGATCTATAACAGCCACCACTATCAGTACGTTCCTGAGATGCTGACTGAGTATATCTGCTCCATGTCATCATGAGATTTTTACTGCAACATTTTGTTTTTTGACTTGTATATAGGATAATAAGCCATACACGAAAAGGGGTTTTAATATGAATAAAACTGCTGTTGCCGCTGTTTCTTTGATACTGGTCAGTTCATTCCTGTTCTCGGGATGCCGTAAGGATCCCGAACTAACAAGCGAACAGAAAAGATGGATATCGCAAATGGAGAAATGGTATCCGGACGACGAGTTCACCTACACACATCACGGGACCGAATTCATGGGCGCTTATAATGAGAGCTGCATCATTCTCGAATCCAAAAACTTCCCGGATTTTACTTTTGAATTCTATGAGGTCAACGGCGAACTGTGCAGTTATTACCCCACCGAGTATCACAGAGAGGCAATAGAAGAATACTATACCGGTACTCTTGACGGATACTTTGATTTCAAGGATATCAAAGTCGAATACAAGGATCACAACTATAAGGCCCGTCCATGCGAATACATGAGCGATGAGGAATTCATAGAAAAACACACGACAAATGAACTGGATGTTTACCTCATTTACAGGAAAGATAACGATTTCCCGTCACAGGACGAGATCGTATCTGACATCTTGAAATACGCTGATTCCTTGGGAGGCAACTGTGAATTAGACTTCTACTTATGTGGTTCGGGCAAAGATCACAAGTCAGAACTGTCATATCAGATCGGCTGTCAAAATGGAAAGGTAAAGTATCTTCTAGTTATTGAAGGAGATCCTAAAAAGGAACACGATTCAACTGACATTATCAGAAACATGGATCTCGATGAAGCACTTAATGAATATGCACGGTAAGACTTATTCCTGAGGAATAAACATGCTCATCCATCCCATCAGACCGGTTTTTGACAAAGACTCGAGAATACTCATTCTCGGCAGTTTCCCTTCCGTTAAATCAAGAGAAGAAGGTTTCTTCTATGGTCATCCGCAGAACCGTTTCTGGAGAGTCACTGCGGGAGTATTTGGTGAAGCCCCCCCTACGTCGGTCGATGAGAAAAAATCTTTCCTTCTTAGAAATCACATCGCGTTATGGGATGTCATCGGTTCTTGTGAAATAGACGGGTCGTCTGATTCGAGCATCAGAAATGTAACGGTCAATGACTTGTCCGTAATCCTGGGAACGGCAGATATTCAGGAGATTTTTCTCAACGGCAAAAAGGCTGATCAGCTATACCGGAAGTACCTGTTCCCTGTTGTAAAGCGAGACGGAATATGTCTGCCGTCAACGAGTCCTGCAAACGCTGCGTGGAACATGGAAAAACTACTTGATGCCTGGAAAATAATCACAAGATAAAAGGAGTTGCCATCGCGGCAACTCCTTCGTTTTTGTTATTAGGTTAATCAGCCCGGAACAGGATAATTTATCTCGTTTAAGAACCTGTCGATGCAGGTGTTTGTGGAAGCACTCCCATCAATGGCTATGGCAGAGACAATGGTGTCCCCCTTCAGATAAACGCCTCCGTATGCGCTGTATGAATTATCCACGGTATAGACATTATTGAACAGTATGTATCCGTCTTCTCCCGTGAATGAATGAACTATTGAGCCGTCATTACTGTTCAAATCAAAATCATACTGGAGAGTGTAATACATATCCGAAAACGCAGTTTGGGCATCTTTCGCATCATTGTATTTTTGATAAGAAACATAAACCTCTTCATAACCATAATATGCGATTTCCCTGTAGGTACTGAAATCATCTTCGTATATTTCATCCTTGCCTGCATTAAAAGCCGTAATTACAGCGGTCTTGAATTCTGTTTCAGAAACCGCGTTGAAGTTACCCCAGCCAAAATCCGGAATCGTCTCAATAAACTTATAGATCTCGTGAAGATTCTTGAATTTCTTGTCTTTTACAAGCCAATGGTCACGCTTGTATACAAAACTGATCGTCTGATTTATCTCCATCACGTTATCACCGTCATCGTCTTCAAGCGCTGAGATATAATCGTCAAGCGTTCCGCCATCATCATAGACCTCATCGTAAATCGCTTTGTAATCAACAATCGTAAAAGTAACGTCCACACTTGCGGTCTTATCCTTTTTTGAAGACTGGACTGACTTCTGATCGATCTCATAAGTAATGGAATCAATGATTACGTCATATGCATCCTTCAGTTTCGCTTTGTTGTTGTAAATATCTTCAAACAGCTCCAATTCACGTTCAGCATCATCAGCAAAACAGCCTGAAAGTTCATCGGTATCAAATTCTGATATTGCCTTCGCATATTCTTCAGCACATGCAAGTACTGCCTTGTTATCATTCGAACAACCGCACAATGAGATAAGCATTGATACGGCAAGAACAGCTGCAACAGGTTTTGTTTTATTCATGCGTAATACCCCCTGAAATGCTTTATTTTTAAGCTATATCACAAAACAGACACATATTTTTAACTCTCAACGAAATCCATAATAAAAACAATGAATTGCCCAACACCGCTATTATAACGCATGCATCAGCCCTCAAAACAAGTAAACAGGGGCCATTTATTAATAAGAAGTAACACAGGTGTAAATGACTTTTGATATTTCCCATGCTAAACTTAACTTAATCTAGTGTGGAAGGGCATTTGTATGAGAACAATAATGGCAGTTGTTTTCTTAATAATTATTGCAGCGCTCTTCGCATGCACGGTTTTAGCCAGAAGATCAAATAGGTCGATCAAAAAGTACGTAGCATTCTTTGTATCTTCTATGGCCCTTCCCGTTATTGGCAACTTGATCCTCACGCTCTCTACAACAAAATTTCCGGCACTGGTCGGGTGTTATTTTTATTACGTCGGTCTTGATGTTGCGATCCTGGCACTGTGGCACTTCACACATGCATACTGTGAACTTGGCAAACCCAAAATAGGATTATCCATACTGGTTTACTCTGTTCTTGGTGCCGATTTTGCACATTACATTTTAAATCCGTTCATGGGCTGCTCTTTTGGCGTAGAGGAACTCACGGTCGATAACCGTCCGTACTATTACATGATCCCCTATTTCGGTCAGACTTATCACAGAATCATATGTTACAGTTTATTCCTCGCCATCCTGCTCATTTTCCTCGTTAAGGCAATAAAGTCTTCGAGAGTATATGCGGAAAAATACTGGATCATTCTCCTGGCAATGTCTATAACCGGCGGTATGGAAATATATTTCAGTCTGTCAAAAGATACGTTGGATACTGCCATGATCGGTTTCGGTTTATTCGGCGTTCTCGTCTATTTCTTCTCAATCCAATACAGACCGATGAAACTTTTGGACAGGATGCTCGCAGGTATCGCTTCCGATATGCCTGAAGCATTGTTCTTCTTCGATAAGAACGGAAAGTGCATCTGGACTAATGAGCCCGGCAGAAATCTCATCGGCGTTTCACAGGATAATTATGACAACGTTAAAGATAACCTGATCTATCTGTTTGGTGATATCGATTTCAGCAGCAGCGGATGGTTTAAGAGAGCTACTCTCGGTACAGGTGAAGATGAACAGTACACATTCCTGTCCATGCGTTCTGTATCCGACGAGAAAGGCAAAGTTGCCGGCACATATTTAAGTGTCCGCGACATAACCGAAGACCAGCGCGAGATCAAGCGTGAAATGTATAAATCCACACACGATGCGCTTACCGGTTTCTATACAAAAGAATACCTGTTTGAGAATATCAGCAAACGTCTCGAGAATGATCACGAGACTCACTACATGATCGGATATCTTGAGATCTCCAATCTCAAGCTCATCAACGATGTATTCGGCAGCAGATTCGCTGAACTGACGGTCAAGAAAACGGCAGATCTGATTCTGGAAGGCATAAACAAGAACAGTCTCTATGGACGGCTTTCCGATGATGCCTTCGGTATCCTGATCGATAAGGAAGATTTTGACAATAAGCCTGTTGAAGAGAAATTATCTACGTTTACCGTTAGTGATAACAACCTCGAACATCACATTCTCATTCACTATGGTGTCTACGATATCACCGATATAACGGACGTCGACATTCCGTTATTCTTCGACAGTGCCCGTCTGGCAACCACGATGATCAAGGATGATTATCAGAATGTTGTAGCATATTACGATGACAAACTCAGAAATGAGCTTATTCATAACCAGCTTATTTCCAACCAGCTTCAGGATGCAATTAAGACAAGGCAGATCAGACCTTATCTGCAGCCCATCGTTGACTCCCAGGGTCTCCTGGCAGGCGCCGAGGCTCTCGTAAGGTGGATCCATCCGGACGAAGGCTTCATGAATCCGGGTATGTTCATTCCTGTTTTCGAGCGTAACGGCCTTATCGCTGACGTCGACAAACACATGTGGAGATGCGCCTGTGAGATCCTCGCAGACTGGAAGTCCCGCGGAATCGACAGCTTCATTTCCATCAACATCTCCCCTAAAGATTTCTACTTCATGGATGTTGTATCCGAACTCAAAGGTCTTATCGAAGAATTCAAAATCGAACCCGTAAAACTCAGAGTAGAGATCACTGAAACTGCAATGATGAACGGTTCCGTTGATATCACCAAGATCGTTAATGAGCTCAGGAAATTTGGTTTCATCGTAGAAATGGACGACTTCGGGAGCGGCTATTCCTCACTCAACCTGCTCAAGGACATGAGCTTCGACGTGATAAAGATCGACATGCAGTTCCTTAAGGATTCCGAGCGCAACATCAAGGCAGGCATGATCATAAAGAACATCATCAACATGTCTGCAGATCTCGGTATGGATACACTCACCGAAGGTGTCGAGACGGCTAAGCAGTTTGAGAACCTTTTCGCCATGGGATGTAAACTCTATCAGGGTTATTACTTCTCGAAGCCCGTCCCGCTTGCTGATTTCGAGAAGCAGTGGTTTGAGTAACTGTATTTCAGTTGAAAAGCTATATAGTTGGTAATAAGATATGCGAATGGATCTGACCTCTTTAATAAATTCAGAGATTACGGAGATTTCGTTTTAAATGTTTTATTCCGAGATTTTATATATCGATCCCGGTACGGGGGGAATGCTGTTCACCATTCTTTTTGGTCTGTTTGGCGTAGCAGTTTTCGCATTCCGTTCATTCTTCATGAAGTTAAAATTCCGTGTAAGCGGCGGAAAATCCACTAAAATCAACGAGAATAAAATACCCATTGCCATTTATACCGATAATAAGAGATACTGGAACGTTTTCGAGCCCTATTTAAACGAATTCGAAAAGAGGCATCAAAAGGTTGTCTATCTTACCGGTTCAGAAGATGATCCCGTATTCGAAAAAGATTACAAATATGTCACCGGTCAATTCATTGGTGAAGGCAACAAAGGGTTTGCTAAACTCAATATGCTTAATGCGGCTGTATTTGTGTCTTCAACACCAAGCCTTGATGTGTTTCAGTGGAAACGTTCCAAAAACGTTGATTGCTATGTTCATGTCCTTCATGCTGCCAGCGATGTTTCTCTTTACCGTATGTTTGGAATTGATCATTATGATGCGGCAATACTTTCAGGTGAGTATCAGATAAGACAGATACGTCAATTGGAGGAAGCACGAGGATATCCGCCTAAGGATGTTTCTCTTTGCGGAATTCCATACATGGACGAAATGAAAAAACGGCTTGATAGATCCGGTCCCGCTCCTGAACATAACAGAACGGTTCTCATTGCTCCTACATGGGGTATTAACGGTTTGCTTACCCGTTTTAACGAGAATTTGATTGATGCACTTATAGCAACCGGCTATACCATAATAATCCGTCCTCATCCCCAATCTTATTCCTCTGAGAAAGAGTTGATCGAGCATCTCATGGAGAAATACAATGATCCGTCAAAAGTTGAATGGAACAGGGATAATGACAATTTCGAGGTTCTGAGAAAGACTGATATCATGATTTCTGACTACTCTGGTATTATTTTCGATTTTTCACTCGTTTTTGACAAACCCATCATCTATTCCAACCCTGCTTTTGATGTAAGCCCTTATGACGCTTCGTGGCTTGACGAGAAGCCATGGACATTTGATATCCTTCCTTGTCTGGGACTCGAGCTTACAGAAGATAATGTAGCTGACATAAAAAATCTCATCGATACCTGCATCGAAGACCCATCTTTCAGCGAGGGGCGTGATAGGGTTCGTTCTGAAACCTGGGTTCATATGGGAGAAGGAACAACAAGATCTGTAGACTTCATTATGAAAAAATATAATGAAGTAATTGCTCAGAATAACTCTAAAAAGGAAAAGCCTGTTACTCCCTCTATACCCAAAACCAAAAAGTTTGCATTAAAAGGATCGTAACATCCCTTATCCACATGCCCCGAACAACTTGGAACATGCTGTTGATTATTAATTCCTATCTAATTCCTATCTAATGTATAATAGATAAACAGATGATCAACTGCTCTTGGCTTAATTAAGGAGGGGATAGACAAGATGTACATTGATTCAAATAAAACGCGTATAAAAGTAGCTGTCGGCGCTATGATTGCTCTCATGTGCGTCGCTATGATTCCTATGATCAGTTTAGCCTACGGAGGCGAACCGGCAACACTGGCAACTGATCTCGCTTTTTACGCAGGTGCTTTCTCAACTGCTGTTACCGCATCAGTCAATCCAACAGCAACAATGGCCGTTCTTTCCATTCTTGGCGCCATAGAAAACGCTGCCGTATATTCACCTGATTCCGAATTCCTGTGCAGCGTCGCCGATGTATTGAACGGCATTCCGATCATAAGGGAAGTCGGCAAACTGCCTATAGCTAATCCATACGCTGCCGTAGTTCTTACGTTAGTAGCAGTAGCCTTGATCGTAGTTCATTCTTTCGCAGAATCAAAAATTGTGTCAGAAGAGACTATTGATAAACTTGATAAATTCGTCGGTTATATCTGCACCGTAGCCATCTCTCTTCTGCCGTTCGTTACGAACGAAGCACTGGAGGCTGATCCTCCGGGAGTTAAAGGTGCTGCAGGCATCCGCGCAGGAATGATCCTCAGCGCACCTGATACGGTACAGACTCCGGGCCCGCAGACATTCATCCTTGCGGGAATTACGATAATTGCCATCACGATCTTCTATAACATCATCTATTCATGCATGGATTACTGGGAAATGATCGTAGCTGCAGTTCCAATTAAGGGAACCAGTTTCATCTGGCAGATCATCAAGGCTTTCCTTCATATGATCCTTGTCCTTCTCCAGCTCTTCGCACCTGTAGTGAGCTTTATTGTCAGCATTCATATTGCAGTTGCGGCAGTATTCCTGTTCAGAATACTTAAGAGGACCGCACAGTACTATAAAGACATCTATGTCTATACCATTCTCAGAAGGATCTTCAAGCGCAACGATCCGGTTACAATGATCGAGAAGCATATTCCCAGAAGACTTAAGAAACTTTATCCAAATATGGAGATCTGCATTTCAATGTACACGTTCCATGGTGTTGCCCGTCTCGCCAAGCGTTCAAGAGTATGGCTCATCAAGGAAGGCGATAAAGTCGACGTCGTATATAACCGCCTGATCAGAAAGCCTTACATAATCTCCTGGAATGAGCTCTGCGGTAAACAGGGTGGCAAGAGGGTCTATATGGAGCAATGCGTAAGATTCCTTAAGATCCGCACGGAAGATAAAAAGCTTGAACTCAATCTGTCGAACCGCTATAAGCCTGAAGCGGGAATGCTGTCTGAACTCTTGAACCTTCAGGATTATGCCCCTGTAAAACAGGAGATAAAAGAAACCAAAAAGATGAAGAGAAAGCTTCGCCACAGAAAAAACAAAGAGGCTCTGGAACTCGAATAAACGTAAAAAAGAAAACTGCCGTAGGAATTATTCCTGCGGCAGTATGTTTTTCTCATAATAATGTTTGATGATCGACCTTCTCGTTACGATGCCGATGAACATTCCCCTGTCATCCGTTATCGGTACGAAATTGGAATCCATCGTCTTGGTTATAAGGTCTTCGACCGAAGCATTTATAGAAAACGGCTTATATTTATATTTGTTAAGTTCGATATCCGAGAGTTTGAACTGTTTCAGACTCTCAATGGCCATGGTGTGCGGTTCTCCGCCTTCACCCTTTACTATGAACCACAGAAGATCGCCTTCGCTGACTGTGCCGATATAGTGGCCTTCCCTGTCGATTACGGGTACTGCAGTATATGAACTGCTGTGCATCTTCTCGAGCGCCTGGTCAACAGTAATGTCATTAAAGAGATATGTGATCTCCTGCTTGGGACGTGTAAAAAAAGCTACATTCATATTAAGCGCCGCCCAAGTCTTTATCGATCCTTACCTGGAAAGGTGTAGCGGTAAGACCGTTCTGAGCATGCAGTGGTGTCGGGCCATATGAGAAGAATGCATATCTGACTTTACACGGGAACTCAACCATCGGGCATGACAGAAGAAGCGTCTTACCATCGAAGTCTACATTGGCTTCAGCCGGGAAGAATTCACCGTCTTCGCCTGCAACCTCAAATCCTGAGTCGTCAGGTCCGAAACCGGTCGTAAGGTTCAGGAGCAGATAGTCTCCGCCGAACGTAATCTCAACGCCTTCACCGCGGCGTGCATCAATAATGAACGGTGATACAGCCTCAACCTTCTCAAATCCGTATACGAATTTCTCGGCAAGGAGTGCAAGTCTGTCACCAGGAGTTTTCTTATCGCATGGGAACAGATTATTAAACTCACCGCAATCAGCAATAACTGCCATATAAACATTAGGCATGTCAATTGCAACGATCTGCTGCTGCTCTCTCAGGAGCGGCCATGACATATCGTCGTAGCCCATGTATTTACGGTCTTTGGAAATGTACATGGGAAGCTGGCAGAAAATAAACGGCAGCTGATCGTCAAAGAATACATCGCGCCATTCCTTGATCATTGTCTCAAATACATGACCGTATTCTGCCTGGTGTCCGTCAGTGTCAGCCTCACCCTGATAGAAGATAACACCCCTCAAGGTGTAAGGAGCAACTCTTAAGATCATGGTCTCAAAAGCAGCACCGGGATGTCTCGCGGATTTATGTCCGACAGGTGCCGGCCAGGGAGCCGGACCAAGTTTCAGATCTGCTTCAGGATATGTAATGTACGGATTTACTTCGAGCAAAGCCTTTAACTGCTCGTTATAAACATCACACTTCTCATTGTATTCGGCATCAGCCTTCTCAAATTCTTCGGGAGTCAGCTCAGCAGCTGCGTCATCGAAATCCTTGATATACTGTCTGCCCTCTTTGGTAGAAAGCAATGACTCAACACTCTGCCAGTTATCAATGGTAGCTCTGGGAGCACAGCACTGTACGATACCGATCTTGGAATCAAGTCTTGATTCGATCTCTCTGGCGAAATAAAAAGCAACAGCACTCATCTCACCTGCGGTCTCACTGTTAATGTCTACCCATTCAGTTTCAGCTTCCGCCTGTGCCTGTGCTTCACTTAAGTGACCGAAATAAGGAACTTTGTAATATCTGATCTCGGTGTTGCCGATCTTAGGGATAATGAACTTGGCGAACTCAGATCTCTGGAGCGGATATTCCATATTGCCGCCGCCTGCTGCAAGCCATACCTCGCCTGCATAAGCATCCTTGATCCAGACTGCTTCATGCTCGTCTTCAAAGATCTTAATCTCGTAAGGACCGCCGGGTTCATCAACGGGTTCCAAACAGACAAGGAAACTTCCATCCTGCTCGGTTCCGCACGTTCCGGTAGAAACCTGTTCACCATCCTTAAGAAGTGAACATCTGATAACACAAGTCTTATCGGAATAACCGAAAACACGGAGCTCAGCGCCCCATTGGAAGACCATCTTATCTCTAAAAATTCCATTAAGTGTTATAGCCATACATTTTTATTATATCAAACTTGAAAGTAACTTGCTTATCCGATTACATTATACTGTCCATTTGTAGACACCTTGTGTCATAGACAAGAATTACTGTGAAGAATATTTGAAATTTCTTATCAGAACAGTGTATTGCAAAAGACCAGTGCCTGAGCCGCATCACCATTGATCGTAATGCTGCCCTGGGCAACAGCGACAACAAAATCCTTGTCGCCGTTTAAAACAGCAGCGAACGTCTCAGCATCGGCATCAATGTAGAAAGGCGCATTTATGTACTCGTAAGGAGCAACTTCAGCGGCTCCGTCCTCGATCTTCACATACAAAGGAAGATTGTCGAGATTACCGTTTAACGTAATCTGAGTAGCCGTATCCTGCAAAAAGGATACCTTCTTCGCCTTTTCCTCAACAGCTCTGAAGATGCTGCCGAATGTCGGTTCGATTTTCTTTTTGTTCATATAGATCACCTCCACCAAAGAGTAACACGATTCGAATTACATATTGCCCGAGAAAGCCAGTATCCAGGAAACAGGAATTATCTTGGATGCCAGATGCAGTAATTTCTGAGAGAACGGATACACGAGCATCTTCTTTCCCTTTACGGAAGCTTTGAGTGATGCTCTGGAAAGCTTAACGGGATCAATTACGAAGTTCTTGCGCCAGTCATTGAAATCCGTTTCTTTGCCTTCGGTAGCCCTTCTCTGGAAATCTGTCCTTACGGGTCCGGGACAAACAGCCATGACATTGATTCCGAGAGTTTTAAGTTCATAACTCATGGCTCTCGAGAATGAGATTACATAAGATTTACTTGCCGCATATGCTGCAAATCCCGGCTGGGGAAGGAAGCCTGCGGACGAAGCAATATTGATGATTCCCGGCCTTGATCCTTCGCTCTTCATGAACGGAACCGTAATCCTGATCATGCGGCTTAATGCACTGCAGTTGATTGAGACAGTGTCATCAAGTACACGGTCACTCTTATCCATGACATTGCCCTTGATGCCCATTCCTGCAGAATTGATCAGAAGTCCCACCTTGGGTTCTTCTGACTTAAGTTTATCTTCGATTATCCGTATTCCTGAATCATCCGAGAGATCGGCAACAACCGGAACTACCTTTATGCCTTTGACAGACTCTTCCAGTTCTTTAAGTGCGTCTTCGCGTCTTGCTACTGCCCATATCTCATCAAAGGGAGATTTGTAAAACTCACCTTTATCATTCGCAAGGAGCTCTAAAAATGCTTTACCGATGCCTGACGAGCTGCCTGTAATAATTGCGATTCTTTGGTACATAAAGCTTCTCCGAAGGGTAAGTTCCGTACCTTTTATAATACACGCAAAATAAACTAATTAAAAGAGAATGTCTTTGAAGCAGACTCTCTGCTTACAGTTATCGTAATCAAAACTGTGTCTTGATCCGCCTGCACACCACTTCTCGTATTCGCAGTCCTGGCACTCCTTGCAAAGCGAAGACAAACGTTTTCTGTATACCTGAAATCTGTTGAGCCATACATCACTGAATTTATCAGTCGCAATATTGCCCTGAACAAACTCCGGTCTGTCTTCAATATCAAGACACGCCGTAATGTCACCGTTGATCCTGATTGCAGCCGTATGTGTTCCGGCACCGCAATAGAAGAACCAGTCCCTTACTTCCCTCTCATATTCAAGACCGAGGAAATGGGAACAGCCGTAGTTGACCGGAATGTTATTCTCTCTCTTCTCACGAATGAAATTAAAAAGACGTTTCTGGTCATCAGGCGTTAAGAGCATGTCCGGATAGTCCAAAGCTCTGCCCATCGGTTCGATTCCGATGACACGCCATGAATCGATGTCCATCTCATCCAGGATCTCATAGAGCTCATCAAGCTCATCGATATTCTTGTGATTGATTACCGTCGTAACCTGGATATGTCTGAACACATGTCTGTCTATAAGGTTCTGGATACCCTGCATTGCCTTATCGTATCCGCCCTTAAGACCACGCTGTCTGTCGTGCGTATCCCTGAGACCGTCAATGCTTACGGACACGGTTCCCATGCCTGTGTCTTCGAGCATCTTTGCAACATCTTTGGTAATGAGAGTCGCATTGGTCGTCATGCCCCATCGAAAGCCCATATCGTTGGCATAACCCAGAAGATCAGCAAATCCCGGATAGAGCAAAGGTTCTCCGCCCGTAATGCAGAGCTGGATCTTTTTGTAATCGAGATTCTCTTTGACATCTCTTAATACTGCCTTGAAAGCCTCCACATCAGGTCCGTGACCAAGACCCGGAGCACAGCTGCTGCCGCAATGGAAACACTTCTCATTGCAGCTTCTGGTCAATTCAAAAAACAGATAAATGAGATCAGGCTTCTCATAGAGCCTTGATCTCATCTTATCTTTGTTATCGAGATATATTTTTTTTGCTTCGTATATGTCCACGGATATCAGCCTACATCCGGAGCGGGTCCGTAAACATCTACTTCAGGTCCGTCGATCGTCGGATCAGGTGCCGGACCATAGACATTATTCTCGCGTCCGTCGGCTGTCGGATCAGGTGCAGGACCGTATACATCAACTTCAGGGCCGTCGACCGTCGGATCAGGCGCAGGGCCATAGACACATACCTCGTTGTCATTATGTATCTTTGACGGTTTGGATGCCAGTGTCTCTTCGGTCTCCTCATTTCTCGTATAATCCGGCGGAGGTCCATATACATTGGTCTCCGGCGGAGGTCCGTAAACACAACCTTCAACTGCAAGACTGAGCGCACCTATCGTGGCTGCAATCGCCGCAAAAGTTAATGGTTTCTTAGATCTTTTCATTTTCTGGTTCCCCCTGAAAAGTCCTGAAGTTTATCAGTTCTCTCCTTCCTTGGAAGGATCGTCGTTCTTTGTTTCACCGTTGTCAGCGGATCTGAATCCTGCCATCGGCTTAGCTGCCGTAGGAGCTGCATGACCCTTAGGATCCATGATCGAGGGTCTCTGTCCTTCAAGGGCAGCACCCATTGCAGGAGCTGTATTCTTTTTACTCATATCGCGCTCTTCATCTACTATAGCAGAAGGTCTTACGATTCCGCCATATGCAGAAACATGTTCTTCCTGGTTGGAAGCTGTAGAAGTGCGTCCGCTCTGTGCTCTCTTGAAGAAAGCAGACTTATGGGATGTGACATTATCAACGATGCTCGTGTACTGTGTCTTAGCCTTCTCTTCGCTGAGTTTCTTTGCCTGTTCTGCTTCGAGACGTCTCTGCTCTTCGCGTTCTCTTGCTTCCTTGGCCTCTTCACTCTCCTTGAAAGCAGATACTCCTGACATTCCGGGAGCTGCCCAAACCGGTGCTCTTCCGGAGTTATTACTCTGAGTACCGGAAAGAAGATTTCCGAGCTGGTTCGAATTCGAAGATGCTCTTGCCTGTTCTTTCGAGATGGAAGGACCATCTGTGTTAGCTGCCGCAGAAGCACCGACTCCTGATGAAGATCCGCTTCTGAAGGAAGCTAACGGGTTTGCCTTTGTTTCGTTCACGTTAGTATTTTCCTTGTTTCCTGATTTCTTTTCAGCCCTCTTATTATACTCAGCTTGAGCTAATACTGAACCGAAAGCCTGAATTCCGGGTTGAACCGTATTGTCGTTTGCAGCCATTGCTGACTTGAAGATCTCAGAAGTCTTGCTCTGCTGCTTGGCCATTGCAGCCTTAGCCTCTCTTGCAGCATCTGCTGCTGCGATTGCCTTCTGTGCTTCAGCGAGCTTGGCTTCAGCTTCTGCCTTTGCCGCAGCGGCAGCCTTGGCAGCTTCCTCAGCCTTTCTAGCTTCCTCTATTCTTAACTGCTCAGCAGCCCTGAGTTCTTCTTCAAGCTTCTTTGCACGGGCTGCCTTCTCTTCTTCAGAGAGTTTGGCATACTCAGCAGCTTTCCTTGCTTCTTCTGCCTTTCTGGCTTCTTCAGCTTTCTTTTCAGCCTCAGCCATTTTTGCCTTACGGATAGCTTCGGCTTCTTCCTGAGCCTTTTTTGCAGCGGCTGCTTTTGCCTCTGCTTCAGCCTTGGCTGCTGCTGCAACCCTTGCGGCTTCTTCAGCTTTTGCCAGCTCCGCGAGTCGGAGTTCTTCTGCCTTCTTGGCAGCTTCCTGAGCTTTCCTTATTTCTTCGGCTATTCTTGCTTCCTCAGCTTTTCTGGCAGCCTCTTCGGCTTTCCTTGCCTCTTCTGCCTTGCGTGCCTCTTCAGCTAATCTAGCCTCTTCCGCTTTCTTAGCCTCCTCTGCCTTGCGGGCTTCTTCAGCTAATCTAGCTTCTTCTGCTTTCTTAGCTTCCTCTGCCTTACGGGCTTCTTCAGCAAGTCTGGCCTCTTCTAATCTCTTTGCTTCTTCAGCAGCCTTCTTAGCCTCGGCTTTTCTTCTTATCTCTTCAACTTTCTTGGCCTGGGCAGCCTTACGCTCTTCGAGCTGCTTCAATGCCTGGGCGCGTGCTGCCTGCTGTTCGGCAGTAAGTGTATTCTTCGGGCGCTTAAGAGGTCCGCTGGAAACCGCAGGCTTATCAGCCTTTTTAGCTGCAGCTGTTGTTGCAGCGGCCGCAGAAGCTGCTACTGCTGTACTTCCGGCTACCGCAGCCTTAGTACCTGCTTCAGTAGCAGCCGCCTTAAAAGGTGAATTTCCGGCAGCAGGTTTAACTTCGGCAGAAGGAGCGGGTTTCTTAAATACTGGTTTAGCTTCAGGCTTGTTTTCTGCAGTACCTGTAGCAGGCTTCTTGAAAGGTGAACTCTGTGAAGGAGCAGCCTTTGCAGCCGGTTTCGGTTCCGCTTTCTTTACCGGAGAAGCATCTGCAACGGGCTTGGGTTCAGCACGCTTGAACGGTGAACTGCTGCTTGCAGATTTGATTGTCGAATCAGGTTTGCTTTCAGCAGGTTTAGCCTTAACTTCAGCTGATGTATCAGCAGGCTTCTTAAAAGGTGAATATGCATCAGCCGGTTTGGGATCCTTACGTCCCGCAAGTCCTGCAGCAAATGCGCTGCTTGCCGGGGACGGTTTTGTCTTACCGGAAACAGAAGTTGATGTTGTTTCTTTCTTATTCTCCGCAATCTTCGCACTGACCGTACCTGCAGTTGCAGCAGTTCCGGCTGCTGCAGAGATCTTGGGCTTGTTTGCTGAGGATACCGAAGCTGAGGCATTACGGTTTGCAACTGCCTGTGCATGGTTAACTGAAACGCTTGCAGGGCGCTTAACAGGTGCTCTCTGCTGAACAGGTTTAGTCTGTACCGCAGTATTTGAAGGATATGAGGGCTTGAATGCTCCCTTGCCCTTCTCGGAAGTCTCCATGGACTTGAGTTCTTTCATGGCGGTAGCAGTATTGAAAGCCTTATTGTTCTCCTTAGGAAGTTCAACAGGTTTCATATCCTTTACAGGTCCAAGATATCCGAATCTCTCGGCAACAGCAGGTACGCCGGGCACAAATGCAATAGCGAGATCCTTGCCTTCAAGATCTTTCCTGTCCCTAAGATATCTGTATCTTGCATAAAGTAGACCGGCTAACACAATTGCAAAGATTATCCAAAGCCAGCTCATTGAAGAATTCTTATTAGGTCCGCCCTTGTTATTACCGCCTGAAGCAGTAAGGGCTACTGCTGCAACGGCAGCAGCATCTGTTTCGTCAGGTGTACCGTCACCATCACCATCAGATCCTGAAACCTCTTCAGAAACACCTGCCTCACCTGACGGAAGAGTATCCGATGTGGATGTAGAAACAGATGAACTGGCGGATGTCTCGACAATGCCAGCTACAACACCAGAACTTTCGCTGGTGGTAGCACTCGTATTATCTGCACTTGTCTCGATAGTATTATCTTCTTCTGTAGGCGCAATTGTAGGTGCAGTGGTTGGTGCACTAGTCGGTGCTTTTGTAGGTGAATTAGTTGGAGCCTTAGTAGGCGCCTTCGTTGGTGCCTTTGTTGGTGCCTTTGTTGGTGTATTGGTCGGTGCTTTAGTTGGCGCCTTGGTCGGTGCCTTGGTTGGCGCCTTGGTCGGTGCCTTAGTTGGCGCCTTGGTCGGTGCCTTGGTTGGCGCCTTAGTTGGTGCCTTAGTTGGCGCCTTAGTTGGTGCCTTAGTTGGCGCCTTAGTTGGCGCCTTAGTTGGTGCCTTAGTTGGCGCCTTAGTTGGCGTAGGAGTATTCGGCTTCTTCGTAGGAGTCGGTGTATTCGGCTTCTTTGTAGGAGTCGGCGTGTTCGGCTTCTTTGTAGGAGTCGGTGTGTTCGGCTTCTTCGTAGGAGTCGGCGTGTTCGGCTTCTTCGTAGGAGTCGGCGTGTTCGGCTTCTTTGTAGGAGTCGGTGTGTTCGGCTTCTTCGTAGGAGTCGGCGTGTTCGGCTTCTTCGTAGGAGTTGGTGTATTCGGCTTCTTCGTAGGAGTTGGTGTATTCGGCTTCTTCGTAGGAGTCGGTGTGTTGGGTTTCTTTGTAGGCGTAGGAGAATTAGTAGGTTTTTTTGTAGGTGTGGGAGAATTAGTGGGCTTCTTTGTAGGTGTAGGAGTATCAGTCGGTGTAGGATCCGGCTCTCTGGAAATCGTAATATCCGATATTTCTGCTCCTAAATCCGTTGGGAGATTAGTACCGGAAAGATCAAACCAATATGTACCATTAGGATGACCTTCATCGCCACTCCATCCTATGAATCTGATTTTAACAGTTTCACCACCACCGTATTTAGTTAAGATTGTGGCAGCGTCACCGTTAAAACTAAGGAAAGTTTCGTGTGTAAAAGCAATAATAACATCTACATTCTCACCCGCTGAGAATCCTGATAATTCTATTTGAAGACCGCCTTCGTCTCCCCAAGTACGACAGTCAGTTATTCTGACACTTCCGTCAGCATTAACATCTTGAGTACCGAATAAATTAATTGCGAATGAAAAACCAATTAGAAAGGATAAAAAAACACACAGGAATTTACGCGGATCGCGCCCCGAATAGCTACCCGACATTAACAAAACCTCCAAAACAAAGCACACATCTATATAAAAATATATAGAAGATACCCAAATTATACACGGGTGGCGACTTCATTTTCAAGTGTTTGGGGAATGTATAAAAAAGCATTGAGGCTCTAAAATACAAGCCTCCGGAGCCTTATGCGTTATCGGCAGTCTCGGAATTTGGTGCAAAACCTGCCAAAGGCTTCTCTGCTGCAGGCAGAATCGCTTCTTCACCTGATTTAAGAATGTCCGGCTTCTCTGCCTGAACTTCGGCTACACGGTCGATTACAGCATTTGAAACTTCAGATCCGACAACAGGTCTTAAAGCTGCACCGTAAGTAGTATCCTGCTCGGCTGCTTCAGCTGCCTTTTCATAGGAGGCAATAAGCTCTTCATCAGACTGTGATAATCTTGCAGCAGTAGGACGCTTCAATGATGTGGGCTTAATCTTCTTAGGTGCTTCAGTTATCTTGACATCAGAGGGAGCGGATGAATCCATAACGAGAGCGGGTGTCTCCGCTTCCTTGCCAACTTCGTCTGACTCAAGTTCCCTTCTCTGCTGCTGACGGGCTTCAAGAGTATTTGAATATACCGGTCTGATGGGAGCAGTATTGGACTTCTGAAGATAACCGTTGATGATGATCTGTTCTTTTTCCTTATCGATTGCTTCAGCCTTCTTGGATGAAATTCCCAAAGAACCGAATACGGCAGACGCTTCCTTCTCTTCCCTTTGGGCATCGCTCTTTCCGCCGATCAGAGTATTCTTGGATGCAGCTTCTTCTTCAGCTCTCTTTTTGGGATCTCTGGATTCACGCTTTATCTGGTTGATCTTTTTGGTGGTTGTACCCTTTTGAGATCTTCCGGCAACACCGTGAATAACACGCTCAGCCTGTCTCTCGGCATCGATTTCAGCATCACTCTTCTCTTTTTGCCTGTCTCTCATTTTGAGAACATTGGCTGCAATGATAATGCCGACAATAACAATAACAGCAATAGCAATTACTATCGGTCCCAATTGGCGGTTATCTTCAAGATTTATACCGAGCAGAATAGCGTATAACATAATCAATTATCCTCGCTTGTTTGTTCAGGTAATTTTCCGGTTTTTTCTTTATCCCCGTTTGAGTTTATTTCATTTTTATCCTTCCCGTCAACCTTCAGATAAGTATCGTCATCAAGTTTGATTATTTCTTCTTGTTTTCTTTTATCAGTCCAACGGGTCACGATAAGTCTCGCCGAAACAATAATGATAATGAGAACAACCACGATGACGGCGATGATGACGAGCTCTATCGTAGCCTTCTGAATCGTTTCCATGAAAGGATTCGCATTTGAAGAACCATTCTCCGCAGCTTCTGATCCGACAGGTTCAGTGCTGTCTGTGGCAACTGTTACTTCCGTTGCCGCAGCAGTGGTCTCCGTTGCAGGAGTAACCGGAGCGGGAGTTACCGTAACACCGGTGTAATCAGATAATGCTATGCCGTTGGCACCAAGCGGAACCTTGTGGTCCAGGCCAATAAACTCACCGTCTTCAGTCTGCCAGAGGACCTCTCTGACAAACGCATATTTCTCTTCATCCCAGGTCTTGAAATCGTCTTTAACGAGTCCGCCTGTATCTCCTGAATTTGCATTGAAACACCAGAATGTGTGATGCAGATGCTTCTCTGCGATGAGCTGTCTGAAGTATTCCATCCACTTGAGATTATCGCCTTCCATGAAGCCGCCCCACTCACCTACAAAGATAGGTGCGATGTTTTCTTCCTGGATGTAAAGCCAGTAATCGTACCAGGCATCCTTCATGAGTGATTCGTATGTGAATCCGCCTTCAAACCACGGCTGTACAAAAACTCTCGGACCGTAATCGTGAGGTGAATAAACAATCTGCGCGTTGCGTTCCGGAGATCCAAAATCAATCGGATATTTCTTAACTGCCATGAGGTTGGCACCCCACCAGGTGTTATAGTAATCGTCATCATCCGAAGACAGATAATCGTTCTTCTCGATATTTGTCGGGTAGATCTGGATGCCCTCAATTATTATCAGCGCATGCGGATTTGCATCAAGAACCGCATTCCCGGCCTTCTCTGCAACTTTCTTCCAGTTGTTGGGACTGTCTGAATCGTTCCAGATCGCATGGGGCGTCTCTGAAGCTTTTCCATGCGGCTCATTTTTCAGGTCATAGCCGATGATGGTGTCGTTGTCCTTATATCTGTCAGCAACCCATGAGAGAGATTCAATGAAATCATTAACCGTGATGTCATCTCTGTACCATACGGGATGGTTATGTCCTGAAGCATCTGTTTTCGCCGTGTGGATATCAATAATAACCTTCATGCCGTTCTGCTCGCAAAGTGAGAGAACATAGTCGAAGATCTCAAGAGAATTCATCGAATTGAGAGTCTCGTTATAAGCATTGTTGTAATTTGCTCTCGGATACTCACCGTTCTTCCACTGAAGAAGGAGCTCGGCACTCATCGGAACGCGGAGAACATTGAAACCGCGGTCAGCAATAGCCTCCAGCGTGTCTTCAAGATTGCAGTTCCATACACCGTCAAACATGTTCGTTCCGGTGTTATAACCAAACCAGTTACAACCGGTAAGCCAGACTTCCTTACCGCTCATGTCAACAATGTGGGAATCGATCGTCGTGAGCCAGTCGTCGCCCTCAACACCTTCGACGTTTCTTGCCGGAGCTGTTGTTGCTGAAGGCGTGGAATCACTGCCAGATGTCGAGGTCGTTGTAGCGGCAGGAGCGGTCTCATTGCTGGCGCTGCCTGAAGTACCGTCACCGGTAACCGAGATGACCTTGGCTGAATTTATGTCGCTTCCGCTTACCTGGATTCCTACCTTGCTGTCAAATCCCCAACTGTTGGCACCATCGGCATTGCATACTGCAGTTACCTGGTTTCCGCTTATCGAATATGAGTCAAAACCCCAGCCCGTTGCTGAGTCGATCTTACCTGAAAACTCTGCAACGACGGTAATTCTCTGATAACCGCTGCAGCCTGACAGCTGGATCTCGATCTGACCGCCGGAACCCCAGCAATTGGGTGTTCCCGTACCTGAAGGTGCCGCAAAGGAAACCGTCGGGAAGGCCATCAGGATAATTAACATTGTAAGAAGCAGCGGCAATAATTTCCGCTTTAAAACACGACGCATATTATGCCTCCGTCAAAGATCCAAATCTGCTTTGCGACCTGAAGGTTTATACTGCTCGTAAATAACGCCGGCAGCATCAAGCATCTTACGTGCTGCCTTGGTTGAATCGGTATCGTGATACTTGTCGTCGAAATAAACTACCTTGCCGACACGCTTCTGGATAAGCGCCTTGGTACATTCATTACAGGGGAAGAGCGTGACGTAAACAGTAGATCCTGCCAGGTCACCAGTCTTCGAATTAAGAATCGCATTGAGCTCAGCATGAGCGACAAAAGCATACTTTGTGTCGAGCGTTCCGCCGGTTCTGGCCCAGGGGAATTCCTCGTCGTCACAACCCAAAGGGAAACCGTTATATCCGACGGATAAGATGTAATTATCCTTGTCGACAATGCAGGCACCAACCTGTGTGCTCGGATCCTTGCTTCTCATTGAAGCAAGCTTGGCAACGCCCATAAAGTATTCATCCCAGCTGATATAATCAGTTCTCTTGTCGCTCATACGGCCCTCCGAAATATAAATGTGAAACACCTTCTATTCTATCCGAATAAAAGGTGCCTCGCAATAAATATAAATAAACTGCTTATTCGTCAAACGGGTTATTATCTCTCACAACCCATTACGATGCTCTCTACAAGGTCTTCATAAGCGATTCCGTCTGCCTTCGCCGCTTCCGGAAGGAGTGACGTGTTTGTCATGCCGGGAAGATTATTAGCCTCGATAAACCAGAACTCATGGTTAACATCGTCGTACATCATGTCGACTCTGCCGTACTGTGTCATTCTGAGGAGCTTAAAGATCTTGAGAGCGATCTTCTGGCCCTTTTTATAGTCTTCCTCACCGATCTGTGCAGGACATACATGTGTCGTAAGACCATCCTGATACTTGTTCTTGTAATCGTAGAAACCCTCGTGCGGGATGATCTCCGTAATGGGAAGAGCCTTGTTGTTTACGATTGAAATGGTGATCTCACGTGCCTTGATGAACTTCTCAATGAGGATCTTCTGATGGTATGAAGCAGCATAGTTGATGGCAGCTTCAAATTCATCCTGTGACTTAACAATTGATACGCCGCATGAAGAACCATTACCGATAGGCTTAACAACACAAGGAAGTCCGATCTCTTCGTTTACACGCCCGAAAGTAAATTTCTCAGGTTCGTCAACGATCCAGTCAGCCGTATTATATCCGGCCGCTCTTGCAAGGGACTTGGATAAATCCTTATCCATGGCGATGGCACAGCCCATGTAATCGCATCCTGTGTACTTGATGTCAAAACCGTCGAGGAGAGCCTGTACCTGGCCGTTCTCGCCGTGGCTTCCGTGAAGACCAAGGAATACTCTGTCAGCGAACTTGCACATCTCGATGACGCGGGGTCCTACCCAGCTCTTTCTGCCGCCGTGCTGTCTGATGATCTCATCCAGATCAGGTTCCGTCTCCGGAATCGTATAGGAAAACGGATTAACGGTACCGCGTCTGAAGAATGATTCGCAGGGCTCGTTTGTCTCGATTCCGTCGTATAGGTCAACCAGTGCAACTTCATGTCCCTTGGACAAAAGTGCGTTGGCAATAAGGCTTGCAGACTTAAGTGATACGTCTCTTTCCGGTGACAGACCACCGCCAAGAACAGTAATTTTCATACAAAATTTCCCTTCTAAAGCAAGATAGACAGATTATACTCTTTTTCTGACGGGGTCTTCATCAATCCGTACAAATTGCCACATGTTTGTAAAAACGCAAGAAATGTTACAATAGCACTATATTTAAAATAAGGGGATTTATATGCTCGGCGTTTTATATTTGTTACTTTGTGCAGCTTTCGGTATGTCATTTGTGGGGTTGGCAGTGCCGGACGTCCGCAGATTATTCATAGCATGCGCTCCTTCACCTAAGGCGATCAAACATATTCCGAACACTTTGTTTACTGTTCCTGCCGGTATCGTAACCGGTATGATGTGCGTTCCGTTTTTCAATTACTATGTAACGCTCGGACTTTCCTATGTTGTGGATAACGGCGATCTTTGCAAGCGTTTGGGCGTGCTCATTACATTTGCATTCTTCCTCTGGATGATCCTTACCTGCCTCATCCTCATTAATCGTAAGAGGGTTAAGCGTGAGGCTCTGAAGGCTTCAGGTGCTACCACAATCGAAGATTACAAATATGACGTCGTTGATTCCATTTTCTACGGAATCGTGATTCTTGCTCTTACCATCATATCAACATTCCTGATGTTCTATACATACAGGGTCAACGGAAATAACCTCATGAACGGTTATTCCACATTCTCGGACCTCTCTCCTCATACGGCCATGGTCTCTTCATTCGGCAAGGGATTCAACTTCCCTACCCAGTACATGCATTTCTCAGGTAACGGAATACGTTATCACTTCCTGTTCTATTTCCTCGCCGGAACACTTGAGTATCTTGGACTTCCCGTTGACTATGCACTTAACTTCCCTTCAATCATCTCCATGGTCTGTGCACTCGTTCTCCTGGGACTTCTCGCAGTACTCTTAAGCTCCAGACGAGCTGCTTTCCTCGTAGCTCCCATACTCGTTTTCTTCAGAAGTTCACTCAACATCTTCTATCACATCAGAGAGTATATGGGCGAAGGAAACACTTTCTCACAGACAATGGATGAGATCTTCGCATCAAACTCATGGTACGCAGTTACCGATTACGATAACTGGGGTATCTGGGCCATCAATGTATATCCTAACCAGCGTCACCTGATGCTCGGTATCGCAGTAATACTCGTTATGGTAATCCTCTTCCTGCCTTTCGTAAGAAGACTCGGCATCTCAATCTCAAGGGCAGAGAGCTTCGGCGAAGGCATTAAGACTTTTGCTTTCTCCAGGAATGCCTGGATTGCAAGATCAGCAGATCCTCTTTATCCCGTATCCATAACGATGCTTGCATGCATTCTCTGCATCGTCATGCCATACTTCCACGGTTCATGCCTCATTGCACTTCTTCTCGTGCTGTTCTGCATGGCGATCTTCTCAGAGAGCAGACTGCTCTATCTGCTCGTTGCAGTATGTGCAGTTGTATCCTCTTACATTCAGACAATGGTATTCTCCGGCGGTTATGAGAACGTGGTATCTTTCCAGTTCGATCCCGGATTCATCCTTGAGGATGTGACATTATTCTCACTCGCACGCTATGTTTTCATCGTTACGGGCGTAACACTCATCCTCGGCGGAGTATTTGCGATCGTTTCCCTTATTTTGGACATCATGCGCAAGAAACCGGTTTACCGTTTCATCGTATTCCTCTGCTCACTTACTCCCATGGTTTTCGCATTCATCTTCAAGGTTTCCCTCGAGATGCTTGCAAACCATAAGTTCATCCAGGTGTCACTCATACTTGTTGATGCTTTCGTAGCAGCTCTGATCGCTAATCTGCTCTGGATTCCCATCAAGCGCAGGAAGAAGGGCGAAGAAGCTTCGGCTGAAGAAGATTCCGTCTCTGCTGACGGAGAAGCTGCCGGCGGCGTAAGGACACCTGAGGTCGCTGCAGTCAGTGCTTTCGGAGAGTCTGAACCCGTTATCGAGGAAACCCCCGTTATCGAAGTCATAGAAGCACACACAGGCATTGATGCGAATATCGCTGACCTGAACGGACTTCCTTCTGAGATCACAGCGAAAGAAGAAACCAAGTCTGAGACAGAAGAAACGGAAATCAAAGAGGAAGAAATTCCCGAACAGCTTCACTTTGGTGACGAGAAGAACGGTTCCGAATCAGACGAAGACGATGAGGATGCTGAAGCCAAGGCCGGCGTTGCAGCATTGGCTGCCCTGTTCGGAGAGATAGACGACAAGAAGGAAGAAACTAAACCTGAGACTGAAGCAAAGGCTGAAGAAGAAAAGCCCGCTGAAGAAACAGCAGAAGAATCTTCTTCAGAATCTTCCGAAAAAACTGCCGAAGTTTCCGAAGAATCAACAGAAGAAGCAAAAGAAGAAAAAACTGAAGAAGCTGGTGCTTCCGAAGAAGAGAAGACTTCGGATGACAAGGCTGAAGACAAGCCTGAGGAAACATCAGAGGAAAAGGCAGAAGAAGCTGCTGAAGAAAAGGATTCAGAAGATAAAGCTTCAGACAATGCTGAGGATGAAAAGGAAACTGCATCAGAAGAAACCAAGACTGAAGAAGAAAAGGATTCAGATGAGCCTGTTAAGGAAGCAGCAATTGAACCTGCACACGCCTCAATGCGTCCCGGTTCCATGGCTCTGAGCGTAGCATTCGGCGAAGAAGAACCCGTTGATGACGGCAACGTTGAGGTTGAGTCCGCAGACGAAGCTTCTGATGACGGTGAAGAGATCAGTGCAGAATCTCTGAAGCACGAACCCGTATTCAAGGAGAAGAAGGCTGCAGCTGGTCTGTCACTTCCCGCATGGATTGCTCTGGAAGTTGCAGGCGTAATCCTTGCACTTGCCCTTATGGTTCCTCTTACGGCAACGGGCGTATCTGAGTGGGCTACTTACATCAACCTAAACTCAACACCTCTGGCCGTTAACATAAACTCACCAGTAACCAGGTGGGTAATCGAGAACACTGATCCTTCCGATGTATTCCTTACACCTGAATGGTCAATGAACCGCTTCATATTGGCAGGACGTCCGATGTACTATGGCTGGCCTTACTACGCGTGGTCTGCAGGTCACGACACCTACACGAGAGATACTATCTATCTGTGGCTCATTACGGGCTGTGGCGGCGATATCAACGAGTTTACAAGATACTGTAAAGAGCGTGGTATCAGATACGTTATCGCTGATCCTGAATTCGAGCAGACAGACTACGGCAACGGAATATACTTCAATAAGCGTTTCTTCGAAGAGAACCTTACACAGGCAGCATATTTCGCTGAGGAGAATACAACGATCTACAAGGTCTATTAATCGTTCGGGTGTTTTTTGTGATACTCGTTCTTGATTCCGTACATCAGTCTGTCGGCTTCGTCGACATAGTCATTTACAGTTCTCTTTGACTTGGGATCTGTAAGCACGTAGCCGATACTGACCGAGAACTTAAACGGATTGGTTCCGCGCTTGTTCTCTTTGTCGATGTATGAATTCATACGGCGCTTGATCTTCTCGGCATACTTTATGTCAGCATCAGCAGCAATGACGAGGAATTCATCTCCGCCATAACGTATGCCAATGGCATTATCATCACCGATGCTGTCCTTTATCGCATCGGATACCGTATCGATAGCCCTGTCGCCGTATACGTGACCATAACGGTCGTTGATCTTTTTCATGTTGTTGATGTCCACGAACATGATCAATGCCTGGCTGTCGTGAGCGCTGCTCTCTTCCACGATCGGGATTGCGTGGCTTACAAAGCAGAATCTGTTATAAAGACCCGTCATGGGATCTTTGTCATACAGATTTCTGAGTTCCCTGTTTACCATATCAAGATGCATCTTGATCCTGAATTCCATGAATGACTGCTGCATCTTCTCGAGATACTCATATATGCGGAAGTCCTCATTGATTATGTATGTTCCGTCCCTGAAGACCACATATCCGTAGTTATACTGTTCATCATGCAGCGGGTAGAAGAAATAAACATGCTGCTCTCCGGGGATCCTGTCAAATCCCGGAAGCTTTTCTCCCATATCGGATATTCTGCCGTCTATAAGTGAAACCGTAGTATCAAAAACGGCATTGTATCCGCTGTCGAGCAATTCGTCTTCTTCGATTGAGAAATCTTCAAAAAAATCCCTGTTAAGCATCACAAAGAAGTTACCGCCCACAAACTCATGGCTTCTCTCATAGAGAGCTCTTAAATTCCTTTTCATGTCTTCGTAATCTGAAGACTTAAGGATGTTCCTTCTCTCCTCACGCATGGAACGGTTGAAAAAATCCGCCATTTTACTTCTGGCATGCACTCTGCTGCAGTAATCACGTCTGATAATATCGTACGGGTTATTCTTTCCCTGATTGCACCCGCAGCTCTCGCCTGTGATCAGTTTGGAAGACACCATGGAATACTTTGTCTTCTTCTTGTCCTCAACCATGTCATATATGATCTTGCAGCTGTTAAATCCTACTGTTACGTAGTCCTGTTCCACGGTCGTCAGTGCGGGATATGAAATACCGCCATTTCCGATATTGTCAAAGCCCGTAACGATAACATCCTTGGGCAGATCAAATCCGAGATCACGAAGTTCGGTTTCCACTGACAGCGCCATTATGTCATTGGCACAGATAATGGCATCAGGCATCTTATCTCTGTCTTCAGCCAGTTTGTCCGCTGCTTCTATGGATTTCTCGTTGCCCCAGTCTCCGTAGAATATGTTTTTCTTTGGAAGCTTAAGTCCATGCTTCTTCATGACTTCCTTTACAACTTCCAGACGTTCAACGGTATCGTAATGATCCTTGGTTCCGCCGATATATGCGATCTTTTTAACCTTATGTTCAGTGATGAGGTGTTCAACAAGTTCTCTCATTCCGTCTCTGTTGTTTATGCCAACATAAGTTGCGCCGTTGAGATCAACACCTACGCTTACGATCGGTATGCCTGTCTGGCTCGCGTTTTTGATTATCTCCTTCGCGAAAGATGGATCGTTCAAAAGGCCGGAGAAAATTATCAGGCCGTCATATTCATTAAGATCCGCGAGCTTATATATATTGAACTGGCCGATGTTTATGGTATCTTTTCTGTTTCCGGAGGCAAAACCGATGTAAAAATGAGCATCGATATCTTTGAGCTTGGCATACTTTTTGATACCCTCAATTGCCTTAAGCGTGATGCTTCCGTTAAATCCGTTGGAGTAGACAGCTATCCTGTGTTTCATATTCCTTATTCCCGAGAAGGTGTTAATTATATTTGTCATTATAATCTCTGCGCCGGTTATTTACATAACAAAAAAGGATATTCGTAAAACATTTCTTGAAAACAAAGAGGCTGCCTCATATGAGACAGCCTCTTGGCTTATATCTTAAGTTATAAGAATTACTTCTTTACTTCGTTGAAGCCTTCTCTTGCAGCATATGTTGTGTGCAGGAGCTCGTGAGCCTTGTGTGAGTTAGGCTCGCCCAGATACTTCTCGTAAAGCTCGATGATCTGGGGATTGTTGTGAGACTGACGGAGTACCTGACGCTCATCCTCGGAATAGAGTGCCTGAGCTCTCTTCTCCTTGTATGTGTCGAGAATATCGTCACCCTCGTTAGGCATGAAGCAAGGACGAACATAAGGCTGACCACCACCGTTGATACAACCACCGGGGCATCCCATGATCTCGATGAACTGATACTTTGACTTGCCCTCGCGGATCTCGTCGAGAAGAACCTTAGCGCTCTTCATGCCGGAAGCGATTGCAACGTTAACTGTTGTACCGTTGATGTCGAGAGAAGCCTCGCGGATACCTGCATCGTGGCCACGAACAGCTGTGAATTCAACAGGCTCGGACTCCTTGCCTGTGAGCTTGAAGTAAACAGTTCTGAGAGCTGCTTCCATAACGCCGCCTGTTACACCGAAGATAACAGCTGCGCCTGTGTAGTCGCCCATGATATCCTGGTCCCACTCCTCATCAGGGAGACGGTTGAACATGATACCTGCACGGCGGATCATTCTTGCGAGCTCACGTGTTGTGAGAACTGCATCAACGTCAGGATTGCCGTTTGTGATGAGCTGCTCTCTTTCCTTCTCGAACTTCTTAGCAACGCAAGGCATGATGGATACAACGAAGATATCCTTAGGATCGATGCCCTTTTCCTGTGCCCAGTAAGACTTGATGATGGCACCCTGCATCTCGTGAGGAGACTTGCAGGAAGAAAGATGAGGAAGGAGATCGCCGTAGTTGTACTCAGCGTAGTTGATCCATCCGGGTGAGCATGATGTGATCATAGGGAGAACGCCGCCGTTCTGGAGACGTCCGAGGAGCTCTGTGCCCTCTTCCATGATCGTAAGGTCAGCACCGAAGTTAACGTCGTAAACTCTCTCGAAACCAAGTCTTCTGAGAGCTGCGATCATCTTGCCTGTGCAAGGTGTGCCGACAGGATTGTCGAACTCTTCACCGATAGCTGCACGTACAGCAGGAGCTGCCTGAACGATAACGTGCTTGCCAGCCTTGAAAGCTGCGTCAACCTTATCGATCTCTGAGTGCTCCATGAGTGCGCCTGTAGGACATACATTTACGCACTGACCGCACTGGATACAAGGTGAATCTGCGAAGCTTCTGTTCTCAGCAGGTGCAACGAATGTTGCGAAACCACGGTTCTCAAAACCGAGGATTCCCATGCCGTGAGCATTGGAGCAACGAGCGATACAACGGCCGCAGAGGATACACTTTGATGTATCACGGACAAGTCCGGGAGCGAGAGTATCGATGTGTGTCTCAGAGTGAACACCCTGGAAAGCATCTTCTCTTGCGCCTGTGATCTGAGCAACGTGGAGGAGCTCGCACTGGCCGTTCTTATCGCACTGCTGGCAGTTCTTATTGTGGTTAGAGAGCATGAGCTCTACTGATCTTCTACGAGCCTGAACAGCTGCAGGTGAAGAGATCTTGATCTCCATACCCTCAGCTACAGGATATACGCAGGATGCAACGAGTCCTCTTGCGCCTGTTGCTTCTACCAAGCAAACACGGCATGAACCCTGGTTGCACTCGCCATGATTGAATGCACAAAGTGAAGGAATCTCATAGCCACAAGCCTTAGCAGCTTCAAGAATGGTGAGGCCGGCTT
>Ga0265298_10000346_pt1 | contig 70056 bp, 114 predicted proteins | sample AusTroGonzalo_MG_3_FD_193486 | JGI IMG/M metagenome (GOLD analysis project Ga0265298, IMG submission 193486) | Bovine rumen microbial communities from tropical cattle in Woodstock, Queensland, Australia - Gonzalo_01 | ecosystem: Host-associated > Mammals > Digestive system > Stomach > Rumen ... | reverse complement strand
CACCTACAATACCGGAAAACTTATCTGATCTGGTTAATGATGAAGGTTTTATAGGTTTTACTGATCTGACGGACACACTTACAGCAGGCAATACAACATTAACCCTTACTGACGATGCAATCACGACCACAAGCACCATCGACATATATACAGATGTTTTCGGCATACAGCCGACAAATGCGGTTGTTGCAACGGGTTCGATAACCTTGTCATTCCTTGCTCAAGCGTCTGATATTTCCGTGAAAGTGAGGGTATCATAATGGCATATTTCCACACTAATGTATTAGACAATGCAATAAAAGCCTTGCCGACAGTGGGCACGGCAAGCGGTAGCACGGCAAGTTTTGAAACTGACTTAACCGAAGATTTAATTGAGGTTGTTTGCGATATTCAGTATAGTCAGGCAAGCGGTACACCAAGTCCGTCAAACCCGTTGCCTATTACAGTTTATAATGCCCTTAATTTAAATCATAGCGGTGCAGATACGAGCAACCCGACTGTTTATAATATTCCGTTTGGTCAGAATGTTGCTAAAGGTACGTTGAATGTATCAACGGGTGTTTTGACTATTACCGACAAAGTTGTCGATATGGGTTCGTTATATTGGAGCTCATTTACATTTGGTAGTAATAGCGGTTTCCGTGCTAATCTTTCAGACGGCGAGGCTATTGGTGGGGCGAGCGGTATAGGTAATGCGGCTTGTTCTGTATTTCCTATTGTCAATAATGGTGCGTTAAGTGCGAGTGGTGCCGATATGATTATGGCGGTTGGTGCTTATTGGACTGTGGGTTGTAATGCCTATGTTCTTGACAGTGATTATACAACGGCAAGCGACTTCAAAACGGGAATGTCAGGCAATCAGATTGTTTATAAATTGGCACAACCACAAGTCATACAGTTATCTGCAACACAGATAACTGCATTACTAAACGAAAACAATATTTGGTGTGACACTAATGGTGATACGAAAGTTAAATTCTTACTGTCAGTAGGCAAGGCGGTGGCATAATGGAAGAATATGCAGTCGAAGAATTGATTTGTATTAAATGCCTTGCAAGATTTATAAATGTTAGACCGACAGAATTATGGTTAAAGGATTGTGAATGTAAATGTGGTTGTAAAGGTTATTTAATTAAGACGGGACAAGAATTACCCGAAGAATTGATTATTGAATACACAAAATAAGGTGGTGAATGTATGACTATTGAAAAAGCGATTGAAATATTAGGTGAATTGAGGCGGAATAAAAAAACGGATAAATACACTGATGAAGAAATTAGGCTTGCATTGGAAATTGCCATTTGTAATATGCAAGCAAATTTAAGGGAGTGAATGTATGGATGAATTTGAAAAAGAAGCATTGAAATTTTTTGAGGACACTGTTTCTTATGGTGCAGAAAATCACGTTTGCATTTCAGTTGACAATACAATCATTGAGTATTTCAAGGTTGCTATAAATGCAATTCGGCAAAATTGAGGTGAATGTATGACAGAACTAATTGCAATTCTTATACCTTGCTTTATGATTATTTTTCAGATTGTCGGTATGACATTTTTGTATTTCATACCTAACAAGTCAATCATAAAAGGGTTGAAAGAGTGGTGGCAATACTAATTCGGCAAAATTGAAGTTATGTTGAATAACGAAAGGAGTTAAAAATGGGTCGTATAAAGATAAAAGATGATTATGTGAGAGAAACATTCGGTGAACTTAAAATGCGTCAATTAAAAGGTCATGTTCGACTTGAATTACATAATTGTCGTACAGGCAAGACAATCGTACACGAAGGCGATAATACAGTTACATATGCGGTTCGTGATATTCTTGCAAATAATGTTATGTCCGCACTTAATGTTGGCTCACTTGCACCATTATGGTCAACCTGGTATGGCGGAATACTCTGTTATAAGCAAGCACACCCTCTTGTAAATAATGCGTTAGACCCCTCTGATTACTTCATTCGTGGTAATGACATTCAAGAGTTGACGGCTCACGCTGGTCCTACCGCTCCGTCAGATTATGCAGATGATAAAAAAAGAGGCTCACCGAACACGGCTCAACAAGTCTTTACCGAGAACTCTGTTAAGCAAGGTTGGGAGTGGGGTTCTACACAAGGCAACGGCAAAATTTTGTCATTATCTCTTACGCACAAAGATGTTGGTAATGCAGGAACAGGTGCGGTAAGTAACGCATTTGCAAATTTTGAGCCTTTTGCACCTATAAGTGAGGGACTTTCTAATCTCTTTGTTGCGGTCAACTCGGCAAATAACATCTTTTGTCAATATGATGAGAGCCACGGCTTATGGTTCCATATTGGAGATGCAAGTGAATTTTATTCAGGACATACTAACTTTGCAACGAAAAAACTCACGGTTATCATTCGTAAGTTGCCTTATAAGAGAGTCGGCTTATACGATACAGAAAACGCCGATACAACTTATCAGAGAAGTTTTGTTATCGACCTCACAAATAATCTATACTTACAACCAGCGTGGTATTTTGATTACGATAATAAGAAGTTGTGGATATTTAATAATGTAACTTCTGTAATGAGCGGAAGTGAGAGTTATAGTGCCGCTGACATTAACTATGCGGTTATTGATTGCGAAAATGAAGAACTTGACAGTGAGGGTACAGTAACAAGTGATACATCTAATATTGCCCCGCTTGCTATGTGCCATGTTCCGCAATCAGGTTGGAAAGATATGTATATTAGTGGCAATATCTTGAAGATTGATAATTATTTCTGTTTCCCTACAACAAGTGGAGTTTCTTGGGGTAATGCGTCTGATAGAGATTTCGGTCAAAATGTAAATGGCATAAAGCAAATCAACTTTAGCGATACATCAGACCAACATACTCTTGCGACATTTAATGCCTCTCAAAAACACTTTAGATGTGCTATGACAGGCGGCGGCATTATCATTAATGGTGGTAGAGTTGTAAACGGTGGTGTTGGTTATACTTGTGCTAATAATTATCTTCTTGATTTCTCAAATAGCACAGGTTATAACACATTTGCGGGAACTTGGGCATTTAGTACCCCTAACAGAATTTCGAGTTATGTTGTACCTATTGGTGCTGGCGACCATTCTACTCCAACATCTTTGAGCAGATATATCCTCGCTAACAAAATGGTAAATACAACCTTGTTTAATCTTGAGCACGAAGAAACAAAAGACGCAACTCAGTCAATGACAGTTACCTACACACTCACAGAACAAGCTGCGGAATGATATACTGTAAGTAAGAAAGGTGGTGGTGAGTATGTTAGATACGGTAGCAGAGATTGTAATAGCGGTAGTGGGGAGTAACGCCATATTCTCTTTCATTCAGTTTATGGTACAAAGAGCAGATACCAAAAAGAATGTGGAGAAAAAGATAGATAATTTAAGTGAGGCATTTGAAGAACACAAAGCCACACTCGCAAGAACTCACATACTCCGCTTTGCAGATGAGCAGAGGTCGGGAATGGTACACCACTCAAAAGAATACTTTGAGCAACAGATACAAGACATAGACACCTATGAGAAGTATTGTGAACTTCACCCCGGCTTTAAGAACGGCTTAACAGTAATGGCAAGCCAATACATTAAGTCAGAATATAAAAGGATATACTTAAGTAATGATTAACCTTGCTATTGATTATGAGATACTTACAGTCATTGCAACGATGATATTTGTTATCGTACTAAGTGGTGGTGCAATATTTATGTTATACACAGAAAGAAAGGAGAACAAAAAATGACAGAGATTGTAACTGTTCCTGTAATCGTAGGTTTTTGTTATCTCGTAGGCTTTATTATTAAGTTATTCAAAAACGACAAACTTGATAATTTCATTCCGGGCATTTGTGCGATAATCGGACTTATTTTAGGTCTTGTATCATTCTATACAATTCCTAATCTCATACCCGCTGATAATTGGCTTACTGCAAGTGTTATTGGTGGATTTTCTGGTCTTGCCGCAACTGGTGTAAATCAAGTTGTCAAAAAGTTTAAGACACTTATAACTAATTGATGGAGGAACAATGTATGGCAAGTTTATTCAGAAAACCTTGTGCTGACACAATGCGTGAAGATGGAGAAAGTGGTTATCAATCTGATGGCTATTGGAATAAGTACGCAGAGCGACTTGACCAGTGCGACTTTTTCACAGGTTGTGGAAAGAAGAATGGTGCAGTAGATTTCTGTGCTATTGCATATTGCTATTGGCTCTTTGTGAATGTAATTACCGATGATGGTGATATTACTGATGATGATAGAAAATGGGCAACACACTGGTTTATGTATCAATCAGACAGTTGTTGTACGGCCGCTGGTTGTGAGCAACAAGTACAGGTTTATAAAGATAATGGTGCTTGGTTCACAGACCCACAAGACCTTGTTGTAGGAGACCAAATCTTCTTCTGGAAATGGGACGAAGATAAGGGCAGAATGGTTTATTATCATACTGGTGGTTGCTATGATTGGGACGACGAAGGTGTTTACGTTACAGAGGCAAACACAAATGGTGGAAAGACACAAAACAAGTTCTATCCCTATTCGGAGTTTGGTAACAAGATAGCAGGTTTCGGTCACCCTCGTTTTGATGGCTATGAACTTACTGCAAGTGATGATACAATCAATCAGCCTATTCCTGACCCAGAGCCTACACCAAGTGCTGATTACACGAAATATACAGTCAATGTTGGCTCATTCCTCAATATCAGAACTGGACCGAGTACAGACAACGATAAGATTGGGGAACTTCTTGACGGTGCAACTGTCTATGTCTTTGAGATTGAAGATGGTTGGGGTCGTATTGGAGATAATATGTGGGTTTGTATGGACTATCTTGATTGATAGACTATGAGTTTCCCGATATACGATTTCGTTGAGAGCGAGTTAGAGAAATTTCGTAAAGAGTGTAATTTTAGTGCAGATGAAATGGAATACTTCAATCTTCGTGCCAAACATTACACTAATCTTCAAATCGCTATTCAAATGAACGTATCAGAGGGAAAGGTAAACAAACTTGCAAAGTCTGTAAAGACAAAAATATTAAAAGTGCTATAATATAAATATGAACCGCCCACGCCTCTTAACAATGCGTACCACGGGCGGTCTTTAATTTTCATACAATTTTCGTGCAATTTTCAAAGAGTAATCGTAGAAATACGGTTGCTCTTTTCTTTGTATTATTGCCTTAAGGAGAAAGACTTATGCAGGACATCAGTGAATTACTATTAGCCATAATGGAACAAAAGCATTGTGATGTGATGCCCGCTTTAATGTGCTTGAGAGGAGAAGATGATGTATCAAACACCCTATTCATACGCAAACCCTTATCAATATCAGATGACTCCACAAATAATCAAAGTACACGGACGGAACGGAGCTGACGCTTATCATATGAACCCAAATTCATCTGCTCTTCTGTTAGATGAAACCGAGCCGATAGTTTACTTGGCACAGACGGACGGTGCAGGGTATAAGACCGTGACGGCATATGATATTCAACTACACCAGGAGTTGCCCCCGGTTGATACCTGGTCCCTGGAACAACGCATATCAAAGATTGAGGAGATGTTAAACAATGAACCCCATTTTACAAACCCTAAACCAGTCAAATATGAGCAGGATAGGACAAGCAAAACAAATGGCTCAAATGTTCAAGTCGGCAAGCAATCCTAACGCTCTTGTCAATCAAATGATGTCACAGAACCCACAGGTAAGACAGATTATTAATCAATATGGCGGAGACCCTAAAACAGCCTTTTACAAGTACGCAGAGGCCAATGGAATTGACCCCAATGATGTGCTTGGTATGCTCAAATAATACAACCCACGGGTAGTGCCTGAAATTACCCGTGGGTGCTAACGTAGGAGGTAAATGATTATGTCCAATCATTCACACCTCTATTGTAATCAAGTTCTCTATTAGTTGCAACAATAGAACAAATAAAACAAGAGAGGAGAAATACTATGGAAAACGGTACAGGAATTACACCAGTAATGCCTATCGGAAATAGCGGTATGGACGGCTTTGGCAATGGTGGTTTTTGGATTTTTGCACTTCTTATCCTTGCTATGCTTGGCGGTAACGGCTTTGGTTTTGGCAATAATAATCTTGCCAATGCTATCGGCTATGAGAACCTTGCAACAAGCAATGAGGTGCAGAGAGGTTTCGACAACCAAAATCTTCAGGCACAGACCCGTGACATTCTCGCTGCGGTAAATGCCGGGACAGCACAGAGTGTAGCCGCAACCAACCAGACATTCCACGATAGTTTGGCCGCAATGCAGAGTCTTTACAATGAAACGGCAAGAGATATGGCGAGTCTTGCGGTTGGTCAGGCTAATATGCTTGCAAATCAGAACGCTTGTTGTTGCGATACAAAGATGCTCATTCAGTCCACATCTGCTAACACAGACGCTTTGTTAGCACAGAACAGGTATGATGCGGCAATGAATACGGCATCTATCAACGCCAACACAACGGCACAGACACAGAAGATACTTGACGCTCTTGCTCAAGACAAAATCGAGGCATTACAGAACCAGGTCAACGCATTGCAATTACAGAACGCAGTTGCAGGTGTTGTGAGATACCCTATGAGTTCAACTTACTCAAGCGGTTGTAACCCATTCTGCGGTTGCGGTTGTAATAACATCTAACGTCATCTTGACGAGGTTAATGGGTGGCGGATAGACCGTCACCCTATATTTTTATAAGGAGAGATATTATGAGCAAATCACTTATTCAGACATCAAACATAAGTCAACAGACCGTAGCCGTAGGTAGTGACATCTCTCTTGGCTCGGTACTTCGTAGGTTTGGTTGTAACTGCAGACTTAACGGTAACGCCATAGAACTTGTTGGTGAGGGATATTACACAATAGATGTTGATGTTACCGCAACACCGACCGCAACCGGGAATGTAACCGTATCAGTTCTCAAGAACGGTGTAGTCATTCCGGGAGCAACGGCAACCAATTCGGTAAGTACCGTCGGGAACTCAACAACACTTCCAATCAATACGACAGTAAGGCTTGGTTGTAAATGTGACGGTGCATCATCTATTACGGTTGTATTAGTCGCGGGTGCGGGCGTAGTAAATAACATTTCAGTAAGAGTAGTTAAGGTATAAGGAGAAGTACAATGGCGTATAGTGACATATTTAGTGACTTATCCGCTCACTTCATTAAGGGAATGATGTTTCACGACCAAATGGCTAATTATTATCAATTCTTGGCTCTTAAAGGTTATTCGGAATTTCACGAACATCAATTCAGATGTGAGAGCAACAATTACAGAAAACTCAATCGTTTCTATCTTGACCACTATAACCGATTGATTATGGACAAGTCGGTTAGCGACCCAAAGGCTATCCCCGAAACCTGGTACCGATACACCAGAGACGATGTAGACCCGGACACGAAGCGAACTGCAATTAAAAACGGATTATCAGAGTGGATAAAGTGGGAAACGGCAACACTTTCAAAACTTCAACAAGCACAGTTGGAACTTTATGATGACGCAGAAGTAGCAAGTGCTATCTTCATTAACGAGTTCATTCAAGATGTTGAAAAGGAATTAAGATGTGCTAAACAGATGTTCCTTGACCTTTCCGCACTTGAGTTCGATATGGAGTACATCATTGACTCACAAACGCACATACACGATAAATACAAGGCGTAAGACTTGGGGTGTTGAGAAATCAGCACCCCTTTTGTATAATGAACTTGAGGTACAACAGTATGGAAAATCAACCATTGGCAACAGAACTAATAAAAGAATTAAGAGCAAGTAATCGTAGGTGGTTTATAATTGCTCTCGTTGAACTTGTGGTAATCATTGCGATTGTCATTGGTTTTCTCTGGTATATTAGTTTGCCCATTGATGAAATCTCCGTAGAGGCAGACGGGGGCAATGCTAACTATATAGGACACGATTTAGAGGGGGAACTGTATAATGGCGAAAGTTACGAGAAGACGCAGAGCGACACGCAGTAGAGGCGGTGCAAGCCGTAGGAGACGATAATGGCGGTAAGCAAATGGTTACAAATTGACGGAGTTGAGTATCAGGTTGCGGTTATAGGATTGCAGCGCACAGGTGATATTCTTGACTTATCCGCCAACCGTAGCGAAGATGGAGAGTTGCATAGAGATGTCATTGGCACATTCTATAATTATCAACTTGGAATAATCGCACCCAACAATCCACAACTCTATCAAGATGTGTGGTGGAAGTTGACAGAGCCAGTTCCGAGTCATAGCGTTCAACTCCCATATCAGACATCAGCATTTGACGGCTATTTTAGTAGCATTAAAGACGGGGTAAAACTCGTTAAACCAGATGGTACATTTATTGGTACAGGTATATCTTGTAAACTAACGGCAATGCGTCCGTCAAGAGAAGCAGAATAACTCATTTATTTTCACCTCCATATTCCATACTGTGCAGAAAGCGGGTTGCCATAACCCGCTTTTTGTGTGCTTGTTGACAAACATTATACTATATAGTATTCTTGCATTATCATTAGAACACTTGAAAGGAGAAAATCTATGTCACCTTTAGATATGTTAATCTTATTTTTCTTTGCATTAGTCACATTTCAGGCATTTAAGATGAGCATTGAACATTGGAATGAATGATTATTGACTTTCTAAAAACGATAGATTATAATGTTTGCAACAAAAGAAAGGAGGCAGAATATGATTACTATTGACATTAGGAAAGCAGATAAAGTGTCAGGTAAGTACGGACTTTTCATTTCATCTTCCTATGATGAAACCATTATATCCGTAGTGCATACTTTGTCTCAGGGAGTATGGCATAAGGCAGAGAAAGAGTGGGAAGTACCCCTTGCTGACCTTACAACATTCGTGGACTCATTAAGTAATTATGAGTTCCAACTTAAAGGAGAATTAGGTGCTTTGGAAGAAAAGAAAGCACCTAATATTTCGTTTGACTTCAAAACAAAACCATTTGACCACCAAATTGACGGGTTTAACTATGGACTCGCTCACGATGCTTGGCTCTTGGGTGATGAACAGGGACTCGGAAAGACTTGGCAGGTAATAAATATTGCGTTGGCAAAGAAACAGATGTACGGCTATAAGCATTGCCTTATAGTCTGTGGTGTTAATGGACTCAAGTACAACTGGTTTAATGAGATTGCAAAGCACTCCAATGAAACCGGGCATATACTTGGTTGGAGAGATAAGAAGAACGGCAAGGGCAAGGTTAAGACCATTACCAATGCAGATAAGTTGGCAGACATTCAGAGAATTGATGAATTGCCGTATTTCATAATCACTAATGTTGAGTCATTGAGAGATGAAAAAATTGCCGATGCTCTTAAGGCTCTTTGCAAGGATAAGGTAATTGATATGATTGCCATTGATGAAATCCATAGATGCAAGGACGCAACCTCACAACAGGGCAAGGGTATTCTCAAGTTAAATGCAGAAGACAAGATTGCAATGACTGGCACCCCCATTCTTAACACCCCACTTGACCTATATATCATTCTTAAGTGGTTAGGCTATGAGAACCATTCTTTTTATGCGTTCAAGAACCACTATGCGGTTATGGGCGGTTTTGGTAACTATCAGATTATAGGATATAAGAATAAGGAAGAACTGCAGAAGTACCTTGATGTTATGATGTTACGCAGACTTAAGGAAGATGTTTTCGATTTACCCGAGAAGATTTTTATTGATGAGTATGTTGAGATGAGCAGACCTCAAGAGAAGATTTATCAGGAAATCCTTGATGACATCAGACTTAATGTTGACAAGATTGCGGAAACACCCAATCCTTTATCGCAGCTCATAAGACTCAGACAGGCAACAGGCTACACAGGTATTCTCTCAACGGAGATTGAAGTATCTGCAAAACTTGACCGTATGGAAGAGTTGGTTGATGATGCGGTTGCCAATGGTCGTAAGGTCGTTATCTTTTCTAATTGGACGCAGATAACGGACGAGGCCGAGAAAAGGCTTAAGAATAAGTATAAGAGCGTTTCCATTACGGGTGAAACATCTGACCCGGACAGGCAAGCGAATGTTGATGCGTTCCAAACTGACCCCAATGTTAAGGTCATTATCGGTACAATTGGTGCAATGGGAACTGGACTTACTCTTACCGCGGGCACGGTAGAGATTTTCCTTGATGAGCCGTGGACGGCCGCAATGAAAAATCAGGCAATAGACCGTTGCCATAGAATAGGTACGAATGAGAATGTAACCATTTACACACTTCTCACTAAGGACACGATAGACGAAAGAATACACGAAATAGTGTACTCAAAAGGCAAGATGTCTGACGAACTGATAGACGGCAAGATTGTCGGTGACAGACGGCAGATATTGGACTACTTACTCAATTAAGGAGGTATAGCAATGAGTAATGACAAGACACTAAGCGTACAAGAGGTTGCGGTGCTTATAAAGAGTTCTGTTCCAACCATTTCTTCCTGGTATAGGTGGAAAGCACTACACCCGGAGCACGAACTGGCGAAACTTCTCCCGGAGTTTGAGAGAGTCGGGCCGCATAACGCAAGGCGTTGGAAGTATTCTGACATATGGAAGATGATTGAGTTCCGTGACTCATTACCACAAGGTCGTAATGGCATTATGGGTGATGTAACTCAGAAGTATGTCAAGAAAAAGGAGAAGTAAAGTATGGCAGGAGAACTCACTACTTTAGAAAAGATTAACCTTTATTGCGATAGCAAGGAGGCCGAGAAGACCCTTAATAAAGACATCAAAGCACTTAACGATAAAATCAAGCAAGAGATGATTAACGGCAATGCGAAAGAGGTGTGCACAGACAAATATATCGTCACCTTGGAAACACGCACTAAAGACGAAATTGACCCACTTAAGTTGCTTATCGTGCTTAAGAAGTATTGGCAGAAAGACCACCCAAATGAGCCTTGTCCGTTTATCAAGCAAGTTGAAATCATTGATGAAGATGCACTTGAGGGTTTCATTTATAGGAACTCAGAGGCTTTACCAGAGTCCCTTATTGAAGACATCAACAAGTGCCGAACAAAGACAGTTACAAATGCTCTGACATATAAGAAGATAAAGGGGAAGTAAGATGTATTTACAACCGTGGCAGATATTCTTAAGTGGGTGCTTGTGCGGCATTTTTGTAACATTTATAGTTTTGGTAGTAGTCCTTATAAGGATTGCAACATATCACGGTGTCGAGGTACGACACGAAAACAATGAAAAGGAGAATGATGAAAATGGCAGAGAGTTATGAACCGAAAGCGGTAATCACGAAAATCCAGGCTACAAGCAGAATGAGTCTTAAGGTGAGAGACAACTACTTCACGGTAGAGTTTTCCGAGGAGAGAGCAATCCCGGACCTTGAAGATGTTGACATCGAACAGGAAAAGATTGCCTTGTGGAACGCAGTTAATGCCGAGGTTGAAAATCAGGCAGAACTTATTTACAACACATTCAATAAAAGGGGTTGATTATATCATTTGAGTTGATATAATTAAGTCATCTACCGAAAGGTAGACTTTACTTGGGTGCACGACAAGTAATTTACAAGACCCGTAACTACGGCTCGTCAAGTAAACCAAAGTCTTGCCGACAAGTAAGCAATAGTCGGTTGTGTGGGGTAAGCACATAACTGTTCTTACAAATACATAACCGACACGCAGAAATGCAAGATTGAGGTCTAATATCAGATTTGTTCTTACCCAACATTTTTGATACAGACCTTTTTTCTTGCTCATTTTAAGGAGATGCTGTATGAGTAATCCTATATTTTTAATAAAAGATGATGATACTGGTAGATATATTCCATATGTTAATGGACACGGTATTAAATTACTTCCGAGCAAAGTTACACAGATAATTGATGACCTTACGGTGTATTGTAATAATTATGATGACACTATCAGGTTGCAGAACATCAAAACTGAACAAGATGTGCGTGGGAGGAGTTAATCATATGTCAGTATTCAGAGTTCATAAAACAGAAAACTATACAGTGATGTCAAACTTTCATTTTAAGGACACAAGATTATCCTTAAAGGCTAAAGGACTCTTATCAATAATGTTGTCATTGCCAGAGAACTGGGATTATAACGCTAAAGGATTGTCAACTCTTTCGACAGACGGTGAAGATGCGGTTAAAAGTGCATTGAAAGAACTTGAAGAAAATGGCTATCTAAAGAGAACATCAATTCGTGAAAAAGGTGTCATTCGAGATTGGCAGTATGACATATATGAAAACCCTAAAACCCTTGAAAACATTGAATGTGAACCACAAGGGGAAAAACCACCAGTGGTTGAGCCATTAGTGGCTAAACAGTCCCAATTAAATACTAATATATTAAATACTAAAGAAATAAATAATACTGATACTACCGTATCAGTAGAGCACACTTCGTGTACTCTTAAGACACCTTTAATAAAAACTGACAATTCCATAGATATTGCAACACCCTCTAATCCAAGAAAGAAGAAAAGTAGATGGGAACAATGTGTGGAAGAGATAGAGAAGTTCACAGATAATGAAGAATTAAGAGAGGTGCTAACTACTTATCTCAAGATGAGGTTAGAGATGACTCCAATATTTAGAGGACAATGGTTAGGACTTCTCAACAATCTGAAAAAATTATCCGGGGACACGGCTACACAGATTGAGATAGTGCAGCAGAGTATCAACAGAGGTTACAAGGGTTTCTTTGAAGTAAAGACATATAACAAGACATATAAAGGCGGTCAAGATAAGAGTGTCTTTAGCGAGTATGGACAGGTAAAATCGGTAAGAAGTAACGAGGAGGCAATGAATGTGCAATTTTGATTGTTGGTACAAAGAAGTTTGTTCCAACTTTAGAGAGGATTGCGATAAGACTTGCGGTAGATTTGCAGAGATGAAGTTCCTAATGGAACATAGCAATATACCGAAAAACAAGCAGAAACCAATCATACTAACCCCTTATGAGTGTGATTATGAAGCGTTTTGTATGCTTGAGGACATAAAGAATAATATAGTCGAGTTCGTGGAGTGCGGACGCAATCTGTATATCACAAGTGAGATTGTTGGCAACGGCAAGACATCTTGGGCATTGAAGATATTGATGAAATACTTTGATGAGGTATGGGACGGCAACGGGTTCCGGGCAAGAGGAGTTATCGTTCACGTGCCTACATTCCTGGCGAAGTGCAAGGACTTCAAATCTACTGATGCTGAGTTTGAAGAACTTAAGCGACTCGTAATGGACGTGGATTTGGTTGTGTGGGACGATATAGCAGGTGTTACAATGAGTAACTACGACTATACCCAACTTCTTATGTGTTTAGACGCACGGGAGTTCAAAGGACTATCAAACATATTCACTGGTAATATCTCGCAGCGAGAGAGCCTGTTGGACGCATTAGGGGCGAAGATAACGAGCCGGGTATGGAATAGCAACACCGAAGTAATACAGTTTTATGGCGGGGAGAGAAGATAATGGTAGCCGAGCAGATTTTGTGTAAGGTCATACAGACATCAAATTATTCAATCATTGAAGACAATATGCTTACCGTAAACCACTTCATAGGGTTTGAAGAGGAGTTCAACTTCATCAAGACCCACTATGAGAAGTATGGTAATGTGCCCGACCCCGAAACATTCTTGGCGAAGTTTGCAGAGTTTAAGAAGTGTTGGATTGATGCCGTTAATGAGTCAGACGCTTATCTTGTTGATACACTTAGGGAAGAGTATCTTTATGCCAATTCAGCAAACATACTTCAACAGTATGCGAAGTTGTTGCAGACCGATGCCAATATGGCAAATGAATACCTGGCGAGCCAGTCCCAGGTGCTACAACCCACTTACTATATCAGCGGCACGGACATCATTCAGAAAGCGACCGAAAGACAGAAAGAGTATGAAGACCGCAAAGCCAATCAGAAGAACTTTTACTTTGAGAGCGGTTTCAAGGAACTTGATGACATCATTCACGGCATACAGCGTGGAGAAGAGTTTATGGTATTCGTTGCAAGACTCGGACAGGGTAAATCTTGGATTTTGATTACCGTATGTGCCCACGTCTGGAAGACTGGATTTAATGTGGGGTATGTTTCACCCGAAATGTCAGCCAATATGGTCGGTTTCCGTTTTGATACCGTGCTCAACCATTTTAGTAACAAGCACCTGATGTATGGCGGAGATGAAGAAGGGTACCCGGACTACACTGATAAGCTCCGGGAGCACAAGAACAAGTTTATGGTTGCGACCCCCGCGGATTTCAACCGAGAGATAACCGTAAGTAAGTTAAGGAGTTGGATAAAGCAGAATAGTTTGGACTTGATTGCCATTGACGGCATTAAGTATCTTACAGATGAGCGTGGTAAAAAGAATGACAATGCAACCACGGCTCTTACAAACATAAGTGAAGACCTTATGGAGATGTCGGTTGAGTTAGGTGTCCCGGTCCTTGTCGTTGTCCAGGCAAACAGAGGTGGTGTCAGTAGTGCAGATGATGACGGCACACCCGAACTTGAGCATATCAGAGATAGTGACGGAATTGCCCACAATGCCACAAGAGTAATCTCACTTAAGCAGAAGACAGACGGAGTTCTTGAGATGAATGTCAAGAAGAACCGTTTTGGTGCATTGGGCGGTAAACTTAATTATTTATGGAATATTGATAATGGAGAATTTACATATGTACCTAATGATAGCAGAGCAACTTCAAGGCGTACAAATGCGTCAACCACAAGCGATAGCAAGCAAAAGTACAATGACTCCAAAAAAGTGTTCTAAGACATATTGACTTTCATTGGTACTAATGTATAATTAAGCCATAAGCAAGAACTTAAAAACTCGAAAAGCATAAAAACGGAGGAAAAGACAATGAAAATCGTAGTAAAGTACAACAAGAAGACCATTATGACACAGGCTCATAAGTTTTTCGCAGACGGCAGAATGGGTACCTGGTCAGTTTGCCTTAAGAAGGCTTGGGCAAATGCAAAGGCTGTAAAGACAACCATTGAAACAATCGGTGAAGAGGCAAAGACATATGGACAGTGGCTTGCAAGCGGATATGAAGTAATCCACGGTGAGCATAATGTTGGTCAGTGCATCGTTAATAGCGTCAGATATGCAAAGAAGACAATCGAAACATTGTCATTCTTTACTTGGGGTCAGGTAGTACCCGTTGGTACACAGGCAGATAAGGCATAAGGAGGACCTCACAATGACAGTCGCAGAGTTATATGAGTGGGCATTGAATAATAATGTCGTAAATGGAGATATTATCATTCGTGACTCTAATGGGGATAAGACAGAGAATGTCGTACCCTATATCCGTAAGAATGACGGATTTGTTGATGTTGAATTATCCAATAGATAACATAAAGGAGAAAGTTGAAAATGGGAGCACGTAGTACCGCATACACTTTTAAGAGCACTTTTTGGAATAAGAAGAGAGTTGAGAACAACATCACTATCGTTGAGTTGGCAAAACTCTTTGGCGTGAGCAGAGCATCAATGGGGGCATACCTTTCAGGATATTTACTTCCTAAAGATGACATCATCAAGCAGATGTGTGAATTTTTTGAGGTTGACCCCATTCTTGGTGCCCGTGAGTTTCGTAATGCCCATAATGCGTGGGACGCAGAAAAGGTTAAGACCCTTAAGGCAAGTGCGGGCAATAGGCATAAATCGCAGCTTAACGCTAATGAGGAGTCAGAGCCGACCGTTCCACCAGTTACCGTGTCGGAGTATAAGACCATAACAGAAGACAGAGCAATTTGTTCTGATATTCTTAGAGCGACCTATAAAAAGGTTGATTATGATGAGTATGAGAAGTTATCCGACTATCTGTTTAACGGCACAGGCGACCCCCTGGAAGTCGTTTATGGCAAGGTTGACCTAAAGACATTCAGAACTATTGAGAAAGCATTAGAGAGCCGTACAGAGCCTATTAAGGACACATCTGATAGTAAGTGGGAGATTTGAGTATGAATTTAATCCTTACAACTATTATATTTGTTTCCGTGTTGGTGATAGTGATTGGGTTTATCGGATATACGATAACGACAAACAGTATCATTAAGTCGCAAGAGCAAGAGATAAGTGAACTCAGAAGAGCGTTGACCCATTATGAGCGGTCAACGCCTATTGAGGATAAACAGAAAAAATCAGATATAAAATTCGGAGGTTTTTGATATGGAAGTTATTTTGGGTTCAAATAGGAAGTTTAATGTTTGTGACCTTGCCGTTGGTGATATCTTTGATGATAACGGCAAAATCTATATGAGAATAGAGAATAACACTGCTTATTTGACGCAAGACGAAGTGTTTACTGTCCCCGTTGTTAATCTTCAAACTGGACACCTTAATCGGTATAAGGGAAATACTGCGGTCAAGAAGATACATATGGTGGCTTATGAGGAGTAACGATGATTATTACTTGGCTTAAAGGCGTAAAGCGAATACGAGGCCCAAAGTTTACTCAAGAGATAAGTGGGTATAAGTGTTCTCATTGCAATGCTTTTGAGTCATCACCCCGCAGAGAGTGCCCGGTGTGCGGAGGAACCTACAAGGGAAAACTGTTACCGGGTGTTCGTAACGCAAAGGTTATTCCAAATGATGAGGTGTCGGAAGATGAGCAAACTTGAATTGATGCAATGCAAGACTTGCGGTGGACGCATAGACAGAGCAACACTTACTTGTTTGAGTTGCGGTGCGGTATATCGTCTTAACGAGGATAATATACCTATAAGACTTGAAGTAAGTCATATGAACATAACAACGATTGTGGGTAGCGTTATAACTCCAAGAGAGGCCGTTTACACATTGGGTGAAAAGGGTGCTTGTGAGGCGACTCTAAAAGAAATGGCAAGCCATATGGCAGAGAAGTTGTTGCCGTTCATTGAATATCAGACAGAGTATGATTTCAGGCATAACGAATATGTGACCCACGGCAGAATAAGAGTTGCTAACCCAAATAGGTATTGATATGGCATATGTTAATAGAGGTACCGGGTATTGGAAGTATAGCACACTACAATTTCCGGGATATTCCTGCTCGGTATGCCACCAAAAGTATAAACTTCACATAGTGAACCAATATAATTATGAGCAAGGGTTGTTTGATTTCTGCCCGGCTTGCGGAAGTAAGATGATAGAGATGAGAGGAGTTCAGAATGACTTACGAGAAAGCAATACCGATACTTAAGGACATTAAGGCAAATCTTGATAGATGCGGCGGTTGTTACATAAAGGGAGATATGGACGCACTTGATTTGGCAATAGAGTTGCTTGAGGAGAAGATAGATGAAAGCAAAGAGAGTAAAGGCGGTAGATGACGCAATTCGTGCCATTTCCAACTTCTGTATGGAACGCTTGCATACGAATAAGGATTGCAGGGGTTGTCCTTACATCAGTGAGTGTCGGTCCTGGTGGGCAACTACACCCGATTGCTGGGGAACTCCGGGGGAGGATAAAAATGAAAATAGTGATTGATATACCCGAAGAAGACTATATTCGTGTTTGCGATATGGTTAAGAGGGACAAGAGATATTCAGAAAATACAACGATTGGAACAGTATATAGTTCTATTTTACACGGAACAGTTCTCCCAAAAGGACACGGAGAATTGATTGAGCGTAAGGAATTGAAAGAACACAAGTTTTTGTCGCCACAAGTCAAAGTAATTGGTGGTAGACATAGCGGAAAACTGAAAGAGCAGATTACACAAGCCTATCAAAAAGGGTGGAATGATTGCATTGACGCAATTATCGACAATGCCCCGACAATTGAAACCGATATTGAAGTAGTTGCTAAAGACGCATACGAACACGGATATACAGACGGGTGGAAAGAGCGTTTTGGAGAGCCTGACGAAAGACCGCAAGGTGAATGGATAAAAAATATAGACAAATTAGGTTTGTCTTATATATGCCCTTTTTGCGGTCACGAAATAACGGGCATACCGCAAGATTTGAACTATTGCTGTAAATGCGGTGCAAAAATGACGATAGGCTAATTCACTAAAATTGAAAGGCGGTGCGGAATGATTAAAATTAGTTATGAAGCAATGGATAGTGAGGAAATTCAGAAATCAGTTCATCTTTTGGATTTATTTACAAAGACATTTTGTCGCTATTCAAATGATTACGAAAGATTTGATGATTTGAAGTTCAGATGTGATGAATGTCCTTTTCAAAAAGAGAACGGAGATTGTTTGTGCAAGATATTCAAAAATAAGTATGTCCCTGATTATAAAGATTTTGGTTCTATGGGTGATTTATGAAAGGCGGTGCGGAATGAGTAAACTTGAACAGATAGTATGTGATAGGTGTGGAAAGCCGTTTGAGTACAGATTGTCTAATGTTGCAGGTTATTTTAGAAAAGGTATAAAGGTTAGAAACTTTTTCCACTTTAGAAAATTATTTTATGGCAATCCGAGTGGATATGAATACACAGACCATACTTTTGAACTTTGTGCTGACTGCACTAAAAAATTAGATGAATTTCTAAAAGGCGGTGCAGAATGACAGATTATCAGAAAGGTTATCAAGACGGCTACAAAGACGCAAAAGAAGAAAGACCGCAAGGCGTGTGGGCAAGACACGATGAATGGGTTGGCGGTGAATATGTTGGCGGTTTTTATCATGTCTGTTGCCCTTGTAATGACGGTTATTTTGTTAAGTGGCGAATGAAATACTGCGGTAATTGTGGTGCGCCAATGCAAATCAATGGCAAGGAAAATGTCGGTGCGTATATGCACAAGCCTAATTGTGTCACTTGTGACCATTTCGGGAAGTGTGACGGGTGCGAAAAGGGGGAAGAAGAATGAAAGTTGTAATTGATATACCCGCAGATGATTTTAATGCAATTCGTCAAGGTCGTTTATATTTTATCGGACACGATAGGTTAGACCAGTGTATAACCGAGGCGTTTCAAAGTTGCACAATTATTCCAAAAGGACACGGAGATTTGATTGACCGTAATGAACTATTTACAGAATACCCCGAAATTGCTATTGAGCCATATATAAACGCTCCAATAGTAATTGAGGCTGATAAGGAGAATGACGATGATTTGTGAGGCGTGTAAATATTGCGATTACTTTGAAGTTAGTGAAGTTGGTTGTTTTGGCAAAAAAGAACCTTGCCGTTGGTATACGGGAGAGCCGCTTAATAAGGAGAACAAGGAGAATGACGATGAGCGTTGAAAACGGCAAAGTCTGTTGTAATTGCAGACACAATATAAGAACTGGAGAAGTGCCAGAAATAGAATGTCATTGTGATATTGATGGTTCCTACATAGGTTATGTCAGATGTATGGAGGGTTGGTGCAGACATTGGAGTAAGGAGAACAAAGAATGACTGATACAGAAATCATAGCGGAGTTAGTAAACATTTGGAAAAACTATAACTATACAATAGCACCTGATGAAGTTTTCACCCGTGCGATAGATGCTATCATACAGACCTCTAAGGAGAATAAAGAATGAAATGCCCATATCAGACCATAACAACAGTTGAAACAATAAAGGCTATGGCAAAAGTAAATGAAGATATGCAAGTAGTAAAGACATATTTTGCAGAGTGCTACAAAGAAGAATGTCCTTGGTATGTACCTGAAAGACAATTTAGTGGCGGAATTATCACAACAGACTATTGTTTAAGAGTAAGTAAGGAGAATAAAGAATGAAACAGTATAAATCCACAGAGATAAGATGTTTGCGGTGCAATACTAAAGTAGGTGTAATACTTATGACAGAACCTATCGAAACGGTAAAATCATTATGTCCTACCTGTGCATATATCGTACAACACCTTAACGGCGGCAGAGTTACCGCATATAGTAAAGGAGAGAAAGAATGACAGATACAGAAGTATCAATGTCATTTGTGGTGAAACAATAGAAGATTATCCATTCTGTCATTGTGGTGCAGATATGAGAGAAGGTGAATGAATAATGATTAGTAGAGACGAGGCTATTAAAATATTGTCAAGAAGAAACTTCCATTGCAGTAGTTGTGCTAATTCTCTTGTTGGCGATTGCGGTGATTGTATTCTCAATTCTGCATTGGATATGGCAGTTCAAGCACTTGAAGAAAATGAGTTTTTAGAAGACTTAAAAGGCGGGTGTGCGGGTTGCCGAATAATAACAAAGTTAGACCAAGCACGAAGACCGAAAGGCAGGTGGATAATTGACGGACACCACATTCGTTGCAATAGGTGTAATGAGTCCATCTGCAATACCGACAGAGAGGGTGATAAAATCCCTGATAACTTTTGCCCGAATTGCGGTGCAAATATGCGGTGAATGTATGGAAGAATATGCAGTCGAAGAATTGATTTGTATTAAATGCCTTGCAAGATTTATAAATGTTAGACCGACAGAATTATGGTTAAAAGATTGTGAATGTAAATGTGGTTGTAAAGGCTATTTAATCAAGACGGGACAAGAATTACCCGAAGAATTGATTATTGAGTACACAAAATAGGCGGTGATGAAGAATGAAATACCTGGCAATAGTAGATGATGAGTTCCTTAAGGATTTTAGACTTGATGACGGTGGACTTACACTTGTTGTTCACGATGAAACTACTGGAACAAGAGCAATGCCGCTTAAGCCGCTACATCGCTCGGTACTGATACTTCAAACCGGGGATAGTCTTTATCTTACACAAGGGCATATTGATGCGTTGATTGCTTATGAGGATAAGAAAGCGGTGACGGAGGCCGTAAGACAGATAAACGAGGGTATTCAAGGTGTTACTAACGAGTACAATAAGAAACCTAATGTCGATATAATTACAGTAGGTAAGGGTTGCTTTAAGTGTCCGTCACACGCAAGATGTCAAGATGCGTTCCAGACTCATTCTCACTTATGTAACCATTACGACAAGACAGAGAAAGAATTTGAAGATTGGTTAAAGGGAAAACATAGATGATTTGGGTGAAGATAAATGTATGGGCACCTTAAAGAGTTTGATAAACTTGATAGTTTACTTGATGAGAAGCCTAATGGAGTGGGTGGGTCAGAAAGACCTTTACTATGACCCGTATAGGACAACCATTGTTGGAGAGCACTATGAAAGCACGAAGAATAGGACTGTTTAACTACAAGGCACCGGGAGTGACCTGTAACAAGTGTAAGTTTGGTTGCCTGGTGGATAAACGAAATGACAAGTATTATTGCATACCCCCGGACGGCAGAAAGTGTTGGCTCTACTATGGGGAACACTCTTGTGGCAAGGGAGAACCTAAATGAAGACCTTTGATAAGTGTGTGATGCTACTGTCATTGGCATTATTATTCATCTTGTTTGCGGTGTTGGCATACAGAGAAAAGCCACGGGTATATACCGACTTTAGCATACACGACTTTTATGTACCGAGATTACCGAGAACACTTGAAACCGATAAACCGACAGAAAAGATATTTTGTTTTAGCCTTAAGTTTCACGAAAATATGCAGACAACCATAGACGAGATGCTTGTTACCTATTACGATATGGAGATAGAATATCTTGGAACATATTTTGTGACGGCATACTGTCCAGCCGAGTGTGGCGGAAGTTGGCAGACGAGCAGCGGTGCTACTTGTCATAGAGCAGATTGGGAGAACAGATATACGGAACCCACTACGGTTGCGATAGATTTGCGTGTTGGGAGTTACGGAGACACTTACTACATACCTGAATTTGACCGGGTATTTGTGGCGGAGGACACTGGTCCCGGCGTGCAGGGACATTGGATTGATGTTTTTTACGAAGATTATGAGGACGTATTATCATTCCCAACGGGGAGTTACCCGGTATATAAAGTTATAGACATAACAGAATACACAATACTTGGAACAGATGAAAACTTGGAGAAGTACGGCATATGATTATTAACGGAATACAATTTGATGTGGAACTTATGGACATCTTAACGGAGCTTAAATCTCAATTAGCCGAGAATGGAGTTGAGCGTTTTTACAAGATGTTCGATAGCGGAGATGACATAATGGTATGCTGTCCTTATCATAAGGACGGACAAGAACGCAGACCCAGTGCGGGCATCAGGAAATCTGACGGACTGCTACACTGTCTGGCGTGCGGCACGACTGTCGGACTGGACGAGATGATTGCGAATTGTTTTGGAAGAACTGACCCCATATGGGGATTTAGGTGGCTCATACAGAATTTTGCGATAGTGAAAGTTGAAAACCGTAAGGAGATAACATATGACATAAGCAGAGAGCATACACCTATCGAGAAACACGCAGATTTTGTGCCTGACGAAGAGTTAGACATTTACAGATATACACACCCATATTTGTATCAAAGAGGACTTACAGACGAAATTATAGAGCGTTTTGACTTAGGGTATGACAGAAAGACGGATAGCATTACCTTTCCAATTAGGCAATGGCACGATAGTGACTTTGGTAAGACCTTGTTTATCGCAAGGCGGTCAATAAAGACGAAGAGGTTTGACCTACCTAAAGATATGGAAAAGCCGTTGTACGGATTGTATGAGATTTTGTTTGATTTGCAGATAAGAGAGTTGGCGGATAGTAGACATCACCAAGCGGAAGAGATATATGTATGTGAAGGGTTATTTGATATGTTGAGGTTGTGGTGCAATAGGAAGTATGCAGTAGCAGGCTTTGGTTGCTTATACAGTGATTACCAGATTAAACTGTTGGCAGAGGTGCCTACAAGGAAGTTGGTCCTGGCGTTTGATGCAGATAAAGCCGGGAGAGATGGTGCAGAAAGAGTCAGACAGAAAATTAAGAATAAGATAATAACAGAGGTGATATTGCCGCCCGGACGCAAGGACATAGGTGAATGTACCGATGAAGAAATCAGAGATTTAAGCGAGGTATTTTAAGTGACACAGAAACAGATTGTTGCCGCACAGAAAATTTTAAGAAGACTTGATAAAACTCCAATCAAATTGATGAGAGCGGACGGTAAGGTGTGCTTTCAAGTAACCTATGAGAGTGATATGTATAACGACTTGCTTAATATAATCGAAACGGTTGCGGACACGCCTTTATATAATCAGACAACATTTGATACCCCAATAAATTATCACAGAGAAAAAGTGTAAAATTCATTGACAAACATTAACTGTTAATGTATGATTAAGCCATCACTAAAAAACAGACAAAGGAGAAAACTTATGAAAACGAAAAAGTCAGTAAATCCCACAAAAAAGGGTAATCAGCAGAAGAAAGATTGGTCAGAAATTCAACTCTTTGTAAACGGAGATGTTTTTGATAGAGTTATCTTTAGGGATAACGCAACAATCGTTTTTTGGAAGAGTGGTAAGAAGACCGTAGTTAAGTGTGGTAAGAATGACACATTTGACAAGGAAAAGGGACTTGCAATGGCATTGTTTAAGAGAGCACTTCGTAATAAGTCTAACTATAACAATGTTATTAGAGATGTCCTTGCAAATGCAGAGGATTTTACATCTCATAATGCTTAATGCTATTTAAGGCGAAATGCCTTGAGTATAAAAACATTGACCCGATGAAAGGAGAAAAATCGTATGGCAAGTTTTAATGTAAGAGACGCAGAGAATTATGGTGGAAATGGCGGTGGCGGATTTTTGTCACTCAAGAACGACAAGGACGTTGCACAGGTAAGACTTCTGTATAACGGAATTGACGATGTTGACGGCAAATCAGTTCACGAAATCGACCTCAATGGCAAGAAACGATATGTTAATTGTTTACGAGAGTATGGCGACCCCATTGATGCTTGTCCACTTTGCAAGGCAGGTTCATTCGTGCAGGTTAAGTATTTTGTTCCGTTGTATGTTATGGCAATCAAGACCAATAACGAGCACCCCGACAGAGTACCACCTATCGTAACACCCGTAGACTCTCTTATGACTTGGGAGAGAGGCAAGAAGTTCGGCTCTAAGTTGACATCTATTGTGTCAAGATACCCTAATACCGTTTCTCACATCTTTGAGATTGAGCGTAATGGTAAGGCTGGTGACACACAGACAACTTATGAGATTTATGAAACTGGCGTAGATGAGGGTGTACGCCTTGAAGATTTTGAGGTGAATGACCCCGTTGGTACAATCATTCTCGACAAGACCGCAGAGGAGATGCAGAACTTTGTGGACACTGGTGACTTTGGTATGGAAGCACCACAGAGAAGACCGAGTACACCCGCACCGTCCGCACCCACAAGTAATGGTGGCGGATTTGCAAGAAGAACACCCGCAAGCGGAGAAGGCACACGCAGACCATTCTAATGACCCCTTTATTTAATCTTCCCCCACGCACCAATAAGAGTGCAGATATAGCCGTAATAAGTACGGCAAAGAGCAAGAGCAAGAAGAAGACCCCCACTGTTATTAAAGGCGGTGGGGGCATTGCCACGCTCATTTCTAATATCAACTCAAAAGTGCTTAGTGCGTTAGGTAAATACGAAAAGGAAACACTCATCGTCCGGGATAAGACCGAGCTGCACAACTACATCACCGCAGCGATTGAGTACGGGGAAATAGCGATAGACACCGAAACAACTGGACTTGACCCAATGCTTGATGAGTGTGTGGGCATAAGTTTGTTCGTTCCGGGTCAGAAGACTTGTTATGTTCCAATCAATCACATATCGCATATAACGCTTGAGCGAATAGATAACCAATTATCCGCACAAGAGGTTGGAGAAGAGTTAAAAAGGCTCATTTCCACGGCTGTAAAGATAATTATGTTCAACGCCCCATTTGACTTGAGAGTAATCAAGCATAGTTTAGGCGTAAGACTTCATTGCTATTGGGATTGTTCCATCGGTAGCCGTCTTCTTAATGAAAATGAGAAGTACGAGATGACGGGCAAGGTTGGACTCAAGAAGTTGCATAGGAAGTATGTCTTGCACGACCAAGAAGATGCGTTTGCATTTGATGACTTGTTTGACCCTAAGAAGATAAAGTTTAATGTCGTTCCGATAAGAGCGGGCGGATTATATGCGGCCCACGACTCAAAGATTACCTATGAGTATTATGACTTTCAGAAATCGTTGTTGTATTATGACCCTACTTGTGACATTGATGACCGTGACGGCTTAAATGGCGTGTCCTATACATTCTTTAACATTGAGATGCCGATAGTAGATGTCGTTGTTGATATGGAAGATATAGGCGTGTCCCTTGATGTCTTATACGCAAGAGAACTCTCAGTAAAGTATCACGCAATGGAAGAAAAGGCACTTGCCAATTACTATCAGGTTTTGGAACAGTATGGGAACCAAATCGAGGCGTATAGGGCTACACACCCAGGGTGCAAACTGGATAACCCGGTGAAAATCTCAAGTCCGCAACAGTTGGCGATATTGTTTTACGATATATTGGGTTGTGTATCTAATGACAGAAAGAAACCGAGAGGTACGGGCAACAAGATATTGAAGTCATTTAAGATGCCATTGGCAGATGCGGTGCTTGAGTATCGTGGCATTATGAAGTTGCTTACAACATATATTGATAAGTTACCCGAATGTCTTAATCCCAATGACCATAGACTTCATTGTAAGTTCAATCAGTATGGGGCGGACACAGGCAGATTTAGTTCCTCCGACCCTAACTTGCAGAACATTCCGAGCCATAACAAGGATATTCGCCCGATGTTTATGGCTACAATTGGCTATGTGCTGATGTCATCGGACTTTTCGCAACAAGAGCCGAAATGTCTTGCCGCATTGTGCAGACGTGACGGTGATAGTCAGATGTTTGAAACATTTATGCAGGGTAAGGACTTGTACTCTGAAATCGCAAGTAAGGCTTTTAATGTGCCTTATGAAGAGTGCCTTGAGTTTGACCCCTTGACTGGTGAGAAGAACCCACCCGAGTATAAAGAGAGACGCACACAAGCGAAATCAATTTTGTTGGGCGTACTATACGGCAGAGGTATTGCGAGTATTGCAGAACAATTAGGTTGCACAGAAGAACAAGCACAGCAGATAAAGGATAGTGTATTTAGAGGTTTTCCCGCAATCGAGGACTTTGAGCAGAGGTCGTTACAAATGGCGAGAGAATTTGGATATGTTACTACCGTTTGCGGACGCAAGAGAAGACTTCCCGATTTGCAATTACCCGAATATTCAATCACTTGGGAGAAAGGGTACGAACCCGAAGGTGACTTACTTGACTTTGATTTGCTTGAGATTGAAGTACCACACTCAAAGCAAGTGTACTATCTTAACCGCCTTGCAAATGCGAGAGGATATAAGAGCAGAAATCGCATAATCGAGCAAGCAAAGAAAGAGCACCTGGTCATCACGGATAACAGTCGCAGGATTGGAGATGCTACAAGGCAATGCGTCAACGCCCGTATCCAGGGAAGTGCGGCCGACCTTACAAAGTTGGCAATGATTGAACTCTATGCCAATGAAAGACTTAAGGAGTTAGGCTTTAGAATGTTAATCCCGGTCCACGATGAAATCATTGCGGAGTGCCCGAAAGAGAACGCAAAAGAGTGTTCTAAACTACTCGCAGAGGTTATGTCACACGCCGCAGAAGAAATCCTCAATATGCCAATCAAGTGTGATGTTGAGATAACAGAGGCTTGGTATGGAGAGAAGATTGAATGGTATCAAGATGAAGATGAAGACGAAGATGAGGAGTAAAAAGGAAGGTGGTGATGTAAATGTCTGACAAAAGAACTATCCGACTGATAGAACTCTTTGCAGGCTATTAGTAAGGCTCACAAGCATTAGCCTTGAGGTATTCTGGTATTCCGTTTGAGCATTGGTTTGTATGCGAGTTCGATAAGTATGCAATGCAATCTTACAACGAAATCCACGGAACGAATTTTGAAGTTAGCGATATTCGTGACATTCACGCATCAGATTTGAATATCACGGAAACAGATAAGTACAAGTATCTTTTGACATACTCATTTCCTTGTACCGATTTATCGTTGGCGGGCAAACAAGCAGGTATGCAGAGAGATAGCGGAACAAGGTCAAGTTTGCTTTGGGAAGTAGAGCGACTTCTTAATGAGTGTGAGGAGTTACCTCAATATCTCTTAATGGAGAATGTACCGCAAGTAGTTAGTAAGGACAATGCACAGTTATTCGGAGAGTGGACTACATTTTTGGCGAAGAAAGGCTATGAGAGCCAGTATAAGATACTCAATGCAAAGGACTTTGGAGTGCCACAGAACAGAGAAAGATGCTTTATGGTAAGTATTCTTAAGTCAGAGCATAAGGTATTTTCATTCCCTAAAGGCAGACCATTAGACATACGACTTAAAGATGTTCTTGAAGAGAGCGTCAATCAAAAATATTATATTGACTCACCGAAAGCAAGAGCGTTAATACAGGAATTGCAGATGCGTGGACAACTCCCAAACTGATAAACCACTCATACCAAACACCAATCTTAATGGTAGGTATGAGTGGTAAAGACAGAAAAGCAAGCATTGAGCCGATAAAGGTTGCAACGACCCTTATGGCAAGAGACTATAAAGGACTTAATAACTATGGGTTCAATGGAGTTCTCGAAGACCGAAGTGAAGAGAATAGGGCAAATATCGAATGAGGGTAGCCAATGTGGGGTTGTGTACGATACATCAGGGATTTATATTTCCTTATGTGCAGGAACACACGGTTGGTGCAATGGCTATATCTTGGTAAGTGAAAATGGAACAGATACACTTTTTCGGTAATATGTATGGTTTTCACGACGGGTATGACGGTTCGGTATTTGGTGATGACGGTGTTTCTCCCGGAATACGGGCAGGTGCAACACACATACCATATATAGTAGTTAGCGAGGTTGAGCGTGACCCTAATAAAGTTAGTGATATATGACGATTATAACCATAGGGTTTGCGAAGACCAAAATGTAATAGGAACAATAACTCCCACTTGCGGTTTTAGTGCGTTCACTAATGGTAAGAAATTGATAGAGGTATATGCGGTTGGAGATGAAGATGATAATACCCAATAACTTTTCGCACCGGGCGGGAGACGGAACGGCTACACGGAAACACCTGGTGGCAGATATTGTCCCGGCACTTCAAGCAAACTGTGGGGCAACTCAATGCTCATATGTTTTGGAGATACATAAATGTCAGAAGAAGTAAACACACAGATTATTCTTGGACATATTGGTGACGGAAAGCATCAATCTAATGTGGTGTATTCGTCAGAGGGTTTGAGTCCGACATTAGATACCGTGCACGGTTTAGCAATAGTAAAGGTCGTGGTGAAAGATGAGCGATAGTCCAATTTTGCTTGGCAATGTTTATGGAGATGAGTTTGGTGCAAGTTTTGGCGGTTGTGTTTGGGATATAAGAGGCATAGCACCGACACTTAAGACAACAAGTGCAGCGAGTCAACAATGCGTGGTGGTAAAAGAAGATGATTGATGTGCATATGGTAGGACAAATGGATAACTCGGAAGACCATACCTTTGATATGGCAAACCGGGTTTACGGTGCGGACGGGATTGCCCCGACACTACACACCTGCGGAGGCGGAATGACTCACACGAAGGTACTTGCCCCGGAACGAGGTACGAAAGGAGATATAGCAATGGCGAAACAACATTACCGTATAAGGAAATTAACACCAAAAGAGTGCTTTAGGCTTATGGGTGTCAGAGATGAAGATTACGATAAACTCACGGTGTCAGACACGCAGAAGTATAAGCAGGCGGGTAATTCAATCGTAGTAGATGTATTACAAGCAATCTTTGAGAATATGTTTGTAAACGAATGTAAGAAGAACAGATTATTTTAAGGAGGCAGACAGATGAAATTCACAATCGGAACGGCAAGGTTACAAGCAATGCTTAATAAGGCTATCAGAGGTGCGGGTTGCAATAAACTTATCCGTATGACAAGCCTTATCGCAATCAAGTTGAAAGACGGTGTGCTTACACTTACAACAACAGACGCAACAAACTATATGAGCGTTATTGAGAGAGATGTTGTCGGTGATGTGTTTTATGTTGCGGTACAGGCGGACATCTTGCAGAAGTTGGTATCAAGGTTTACTTGCGGAGAGGTCACATTAGAGGTTACGGACAAGGTTCTTGAGGTTGTCGGTAATGGTAAGTATCAGATTGAGATTGAGTTAGATGATGACGGCAACCCTATAAGATTGCCCAATCCTATTGAGTCCTTTACGAAAGACAACAAGATAGGTGAAACAACAAGTCAGTCCATTCTTACGGCACTCACCAGCATTAAACCCGCCCTGGCAACTACAATGGATTTTCCCTGGTACACCTGTTATTTTGTTTCTGACAGCATCACGGGTACAGATACTTGGACAGTTGCGGATTGCTCACAGGGTTTCCTTAAAGAGCCGAAACTTATAAGTGCCGTCATTATGGATTTATTGGGGTTGTTTAGCGGACACATTGATGTTTACGCAAAAGATGACAAGATTTTGTTTGAGGCCGAAAATGGCATTGTCTATGGTGCTATTCCGCCGGGAATTGAATATTACTCCATTGATGACATTAAGAGATTGGTAGAACAGAGTTTTGAGCGTTCTTGTAAGGTCGTTAAGTCAGATATGTATAATCTTCTTGACCGTGTATCACTCTTTATGAGCGGTTACGATGATGATAAGGTAACACTTACATTCGGTGAAGACGGATTGACCGTATCAAGCAAGTATGCGACAGAAACGATTGCATACACAGATAGTGAAAATGCAGATGAGTTTATTTGTCAGACCGACATCAATACTCTTATGACAATCGTTAAGGCACAGACGGGTGGAGAGTTCACAATCGAATTTGGTGAAGAAAATGCTCTTAAACTTATTGACGGAGATATAACTTCCGTAGTAGCATTATTAACAGAAGAATAAATCGTTGTTGGTTTTTTATCTTCCTGGAAAGTGGGCATCTTGGCGGTGAAACAAGGTGCCCATTTTTTATGCTCACTCATTGACAAACATTAGATGTGATGTATAATGAAAACATCACTAAAACACTTGAAAGGAGATAAGACCAATGATAACGATAAAAGAGTTTGATAGTGTTAAGTTTTGTGGTTACAAGCAGATTACCACATTTTACAGAGACTTCGGAACTGTTGAATGTTTAGGCATTAAGGCTATTCAAAACGCATTTGAGAACAGATTTAATGCGTGGAAATTCGAGTACAAGCATCTTACAGAATTGGTGCTTGTTATGAATTGGAAGATTGCAGAACATTATGATGCACATAATGACGCATTAGTCAGAGTTTACGAGGAACTTTGGAGAAGAGCCGAGCATTATGCCGTTACAAATCTCAAGGGCAAAGAACTTGACTATTACTATGATACAGTCGATATGCCAGATTAAGGAGGTTTAATGGGACAAGGATTTAAGAACATTTGCAGACTAATAGATTGTGCTAAAGAAGATGTCGCCCCGGAACAGTCGTTCTTGGGCGACTTAAAGCGTTCTATTGAGATGACAGAAGATAAGGCCGCAAGAGAGCCGAGTAAGACTTATAAGCCGTCCTCAATGAATTGCATAAGGAATATGTATTATCAAGTCGTAGGACAACAGAGAGACCCACAGATGAGCAGTTATAGCCTTGTGGGCATATGTAATTCTGGTTCAGACACACACGAAAGAATACAGAGATATGTTGCCGATATGAAGAACAATGACATTGATTGCGAGTATGTCAATGTTGCAGACTTTGTAAAGGCACAAAATCTTGATTATCTTGAGGTCGTTTCCCAACAAGGAATGGAAACAAAGTTGTATAACAAGACCCTTAATATGAGTTTCTTGTGTGACGGCATCATTAAGTACAAGGGTAAGTATTACATCTTGGAGTTGAAGACCGAGAGTGCTTACAAGTGGCAAGCAAGAAAGGGCGTAGACCCTAAACACTATGCTCAAGGCACGGCATACTCATTAGTGTTTCATATTGACGAGGTAATCTTTGTTTACATAAACAGAGATATTCTTGAGATGAAAGCATTTATGTTTAAGCCGACAGATGAGCAGAGGTCAGAGTTAGTCAACAAGATTTTGGAGTGCGATAACTATGTCAACCAGGGAAAGGTTCCTCCGAAACCTACACAGGTTCCCCGGTCGAGCTGCGAATATTGTGCTTACAAAAATTCTTGTCGAGCAGAAGTAGATACAGAATAAACAGAAAAGGAGAGAACAAGATGAAAAGCGACATTAGTAACATTGATGTAAAGGCATTGAGAGGTATTCAGTATCGAGTAGACAATAACTCACAGATTGTTGATAAGATTGTCCGTGATATAATTGAGCCGTACACGAAAGACTTGGATAGATATGTTGTATTTATCCGTGAATGTTTGAAGAATGGTGAGCAACCGCCCACGGATTATGAGTTAGAGGACTTCTGTATGAATTTATCCACATTCATTTACTTTGCAAATGGTATGTGTGAACAGTTGGGAGTCAGAGATGACATTGCCAAAGCGGTTTATAAGGAAACTTATAACAATGTCAGAGAAGAAACAAGCGGAACCATTCAGGATAAGAACGCAAAAGCCGAGCAGGAGTCACAGCAGGAACAACTCATCAGTGTGTGCTACACCAGAGCGTACAAAACGGTTAAGGCAAAGATTGACAGTGCACAAGAGTTATTGAGTTCTTGCAAGAAAGTTCTCACAAGGCGTATGCAGGAAATTGAACTTACAAAGATGTCAAGTAACATAAACACATAATGAGGAGGAAAAACAGATGAGAGTAGATTGTTATAACGCATCAGAGTGCCCATTAACATCATTGGATTACGGTGATACATTTTACCTTGACGGAGTGCTTTACATTAAGTTGGGCATTGCAGATGTTGATGTTGTTGCCGATTACCCCGGAAGATGCTTTATCGCATCATTGGACAAGGGTGAGTTGAAATCCGTCAAAGATGACATTGCGGTAATCTTGGCAGATACGAAAGTCATAATAAATGTAAAGGACGCAATTTAATATGAAAAGTGATTGCTTGTCTAAAGAAATATCGTTGATTGAAGATGTAAAGTTAAGAGAGTTCATCATTGCCTTTTTTGAGGAGTGCGTACCGAAATACTTTTACACGGTACCAGCGAGTTCTTCGGGCAAGCATCACCCTACATATGCGTTAGGTCCCGGTGGCTTGGTTAGACATACGAAAGCGGCCGTTATGATAGCAGAAGATTTGTTGTCACTTGAACAGAATGAAACGCTTAGTGAGTGTTATCACGATGAGATTATAGCGGCGTTGATAGTGCACGACACATTTAAGCAAGGATTACTTGCGAGTGGTGGACATACGAAATTTGAGCACCCCATATATTCGGCGGGTGCATTACAGTTGTTTGCAGATAAGTTTTACCCCAATCTGTCAGACCGAGTTGGACATATTTCAGCAATGGTTATGGCACATATGGGTCAGTGGAACAGGAGTGAGAAGTCAGTTGTGTCGCTGCCTAAACCGACTACAGATGCAGAGAAATTCGTGCATATGTGTGATTACATAGCAAGCAGAAAGTATTTGACGGTAAATGTAAACTATGAGCCACAAACAGAAGAACAATCGACAACAGAACAAGCATAAGGTATTTCTATGCCCTTATTGTGGCAATGAAGTACCTTATTTCATCAAGAGAGATACCCCATTTAGATGTGGGTATTGCAAACAGGTGTTCAATAAAAACGAGAGAATAAAAGACGAGGTATAAAAGGTATGGCAAAAGAGCAGAAGTCGTTAGATGAAATAATGGCGGAGATGAACAAGACATTAGGTGGTGACATTATCCGTCAGGGTGTGAGTGATTACGATTATGAGCGTATTCCATTTACATCACCAAGACTTAATTACATTACATATGGGGGAATACCGAAAGGTAAACTAATTGAGTTCTACGGGGAGGAACACGGTGGAAAAACTACAACTGCCCTGGATATTGTTGCGAACTATCAGCATATGGAAGATGCAAAGTCCGTGTTATATGTTGACGCAGAAAATACACTTGATACGGTGTGGGCAACAAAATTAGGTGTTGATGTTGACTCAATGATTATTATGAACCCAACAACACAGGGTGCAGAAACCATTTTTGAGTATATTCTTAAGATTATCGCAACGGGTGAGATAGGGTTGGTCATTATTGACAGTTTGGGTGTGATGATGAGTAACCAAGCATATGAGAAGTCCGTGGAAGAGAAGACTTATGGCGGTATCGCAATGGCACTTACCAATTTTAGTAAGAAAGCGGAGGCATATTGTCACCAACACGATTGCACGCTTATCGGCATCAATCAGATGAGAGCGGATATGAACTCACAGTATGGGGGATTGACTACAACCGGGGGTAAAGCCTGGAAGCATAATGTTGCGGTGAGGTTGGAGTTCCGTAAGGGTGCGTCTTTTGATAGTAAATACTCTAAACTTACAAGGAGTGCGGAAAGTCCTTATGGCAATTATGTTGAGGTGTCAATGTCAAAGAACAAAACTTGTCCACCAAAGCGTAGGAATGGCTTTTATACACTTGTGTATGATATTGGTATTGATTATCTTTATGACCTTACAGAAGTATGCAAGAAGTATGGCGTGATTGAGCAGGCAAGTAGTTGGTATCTGTTAAAAGACCCAAGTACGGGTGCTCTTATTAAGAAGATGCAAGGACAATATGCGGTGTCAGAGTTCTTGTCAGATGAGGAGAATACCGAGATATTGAAGATGTATGAGGATTTCCTTGATAGCAAGGTAAAAGAGGATTGATATGGCGGTAAACCGTGGTAAAGACTTTGAAGATGAAGTCAGAAAGGCTTTAGAGAAAATTGACGGATTATATGTGGAACGCTTGTATGACCCACAAGGCGGTTATGCAGGCGTTGCCAATCCTTGTGATTTCATCTGTTATAAACGGCCTCAATTCTATATGTTAGAGTGCAAATCTACGCACGAAAATACAATGGCTATTTATAGTCCTAACCCCAAGCGTAAGTACGGAATGATAAGCAACACGCAGTGGGAAGATATGCTGGCGGCTACACAGTATGGTGCGGTTGCCGGGGTGATTTGTTGGTGGATTGAGCGAGATGTCACTCGGTTCTTGCCAATCCAGGAATTAGAAAAAATCAGAAATAGCGGTGCTAAAAGTGTAAGATATGATGCTAATGTTCCGAATAGCCTTGAGATAGCCGGGACCAAGAAACGCATATACTTTGATTACGATTTTACGGAGTTCTTTCAGAGGTATTGACTTTCATATGTACTAATGTATAATCGAGTTATCAGATAAACACTCATAAGGCTATGAAAGGAGAGATAACGATGATTAAGGCATTAGCGAATTGGAAGGGTAAGGTAAGCGTTAATGGCGTTGAGTATCAGAGCATTGCCGATATACCCGATATTAAGTTGGATAATACCGTAGTTATTTCACTTATTCCAAATGTCACAAGACAGACCGCTAAAAGGGTTGATGATACAACAGAGCATATCATTACTGTAAAAAAGTATATGACGCAGCCCGCATCACCTACTTTCGATTTTATGAAGAAGTGGAATAGCAATGTACCTATGCCTATGAGAACAATGCAAGGCGTTATTCTTAAGGAAACAAAAGGTATGGTACAGATGCGTCTTCACGGCTTTGCAAAGAAGACCATTACTTGTGTTATGTGTGGGCGTGACCTCACAAACCCTATTTCAAGAGCGTATGGCATCGGTCCCATTTGTTTAGGTAAGTTAGGTATTTCAAGGGATATAGATGATGTTTCAGGCATCACAGAAGACCTTGTAAATATGGAATGGACGGGTTGGATAATTAAGTCCGCCATAACAAGTGATGAAATTGCAGAGGAGGTATAATGCAATGGCAGATGTAAAGTATTATTACATTATCAAGCGGTCGTACAGACAACTTGGAGACGCATTTCCGCAGAAGTTAAGTGAAACCCACCCCTTTGCAATATGTAAGGGAGAAGAGAGTGTCCGTAAGTATTATGCGGATAATGATGTTACGGATATTCAGCATTTTGAGGACATTGAAGAGATTTGCGGTTATGGCAAACACTTTAAGGTTGCCGCATATCCGAAGTATGATTACTGGAATATTTTGGTGGCAAAACCCGTTTATACATTTGTTGGGGTAGATGATACAGTTCTTCCAAAAGGTAAATGGATAAGCCATTATGACGAACTTGGCTATACTTGTTCCGTTTGCGGTGCATTTAGAATGAGTGCAAAGACCGACAACTTTAAGTTTTGTCCTGATTGTGGTGCAGACTTACGAGGTGCAGAAAAATGAAAATAGTAATTGATATACCCGATAAAGTAATGAACTCAAAGGAATTTTGTAATTACTTTGGTGCGTGGAGTACAAAACTTGATGAAGTAATTGAAAATGGTACATCTCTTAAAAAAGGTACTTGGAAACCCGAACACTGTTTCGACCATCAGTGCAGAAGTTGTTATAACAAATGTACTTGGTTTGTGTGTTCTGTATGCAGAGCACAAGGTGACAAAGACGATAATTTTTGTCGTAATTGCGGGGCAGATATGAGAGAGGAGATAACCGATGAAAATACTAATTGACATTCCTGAGGTTACATATAAGCAAGTTTGTTGGAGAGGACTTTCACTTTGTCCCCGTGATAGTGATGCTTTAGTTTCATCAATTAGAAAAGGAACTGTTCTTCAAACAGATTTTGATGCTCATACATACAATCTGACAGAACTTGGCAGACAGAGACTTGACCTTATATCAAAGTACAATCTTGAGCCTTATTTTCAGCCACAGACGGGAAATGTCATTATTCCTAATGAGGAGTTCAAAGAGCCTATTACAAGGTATGTGATGATATTTCTTAAGGATAACTTGTGCAATAAGTGGGTTCTTGGACACGAAGAGGATTATTGGTTTTTGACCACACTTTCAGACATAAAGGAGATATGACAGATGATTAAGATGACTCGTTGGCGTTCTTGTGTGAACACACCACCTAAAAAGGACGGATATTACCTTGTAATAAGGTGTTTTTACGGTAAGTTGGCATATGCGGCGTGTCTTCACTATACGGTTAAGTATGGTTGGAATACCCACAATGACGGACGTACTGAACACAGAATTGTGTTTGACCGATATGATAAGTATGACCGTGCTTGTTTGTGGACAGAGGTTACACAAGTGAAAGGAAAGAGAAAGTGATGCAGCGAATACCCGGAAGACCTACACGGTTCTACTCAAACCGCCAGGAAAAAGCCGTGGCAAAAGCGGTTGGCGGTAAGAAAGTATCAAATAGTGGTGCAACAACCTTTAATAAAGGTGATGTTATAACCGATAATGTTTTGCTTGAGTGTAAAACTTGTACTAAAGAACAGAAGACCTTTACAATCAAGCGTGAGTGGATAGACAAAAACCGGGAAGAAGCGTTTGCAATGGGCAAGCATTATTCAGCCGTAGTCATTGATTTTGGTGATGGTGAACAACACTATTTAGTGAGTGAAAAAATGTTCAAAGAATGGCTCGAAAGCATTGAAAATCAATGTATCTAATGTTAAAATGATGCTATCAAAATAACACTATGTAAGGAGGCTAATCCTATGAAAAACGACCTTAATGAAGAAATCAAGATTACCCGTGACGAGTTCGCAAGGTTATCTGCCGAATTGCTTGCATCAATTCATCTTGACGGTGAGCGTCATTGCGAGGACGCAAATGACTTGCACGCATTGTTAATGGCAGATTTTTTGCTAACACATTACACGAAGGATTTAATGAACAAGATATTTAACTCAAGGAAGTTGGAAATCGAAAAGGAGGAAAAGTAAATGACAGACAATATGGTTTATCAAACCAACTTGGTTTTTGATGTGCTTAAAGAGCGTATGCCTATGGAAAAGGGCATTACGAGTATGGAAGCCATTGAGATGTTTGGTGCAACAAGACTTTCTGCAATCATTTTCGCATTGCGTAAGCGTCTTGCAAATACCGAGTATGACATCATAAGTGAATGGCATACGGGCATTAGTCGATACAACAGAACAACACGCTATGTTGAGTACATACTGGTTAAGAGAGTCATCTAACTAACAAATGCCCACCGAAACTTCTTGGTCCCTTTTTGTGAAGTTGACGGTTAAAGTATCACAAGAGATATGGCATACTCCCTGATTGCCACATAAACATAAGTAGCCGAAAGGCATACTCCGATACAATATTCAGATAACCTTAATTATTCAGAGTTGTGTGAGTTCATCTTGAGTGATACAAAAGGCAATATTTATAAAGTGATTAGAAATACCAATATGAACTAGGTTTTACTTGGTTGTACCTTAAACAACCTTGTACCAGCGGTGTTTAGGGAACAATATCTTTTATTCTAGATGAAAAGGATATTTGTGAGAAATTGATGAGTGACTCAACAGTACTTATAGAGTTACAAGATACCTATAGTAGTCAACACTGCCCCAAGAGACCGCTCTTCTCTGCCAAAATGAGTCGCTCTGATAAGCGTGAGTATCAGTGTCTTTATATCTTGTGACAGAGAGCAAGATACGAGTATGTTGTTACGAGTACAGGAGAAAAGAGACAAGGCAAGTCTTGTCGTAACAAACCGCATTGGTTAGTTGCAAATAGCCACCCACCTCATATTTGCGGTATACAAGTGAAACAGAGGGAACTTGGGGAGTTACCCCAACAAGAGAGGTTGAGCCTCTTACCCTAACACCGTCCTTGTGGTAAACAGTCTTTGGGTAGCGGGAACTTGGAGAATGACTGATAACTCCAACAAGAGAGGTTGAGCCTCTTATGTGAAGTAGGTCACATTAAGTGATATAGGGCAAGCCGACAAGTACCTATATCATTTATATTGGGGTATAGCCAAGCGGTAAGGCACGGGTCTTTGACTCCCGGATTGCGTGGGTTCGACTCCCACTACCCCCGCCAATCACATAACGAGGAGAACAGCAATGGCAGAGTCACTGGCTACACGGTACAGACCCCGGACATTTGATGATGTGACCGAGCAGGGGTCGGTGAAAATAATTCTTAAGCAACAATTAGATAGTGGCGAGGTACAACACGCCTATCTATTTACAGGTGGTGCGGGCACTGGTAAGACAACTTGTGCCCGTATTTTTGCGTCAGAAATAAATAAGGGTAAGGGCAATCCGTTAGAGTTAGATGCGGCAAGTAATAACTCCGTAGATGACATCAGAAACATTATTCAACAAGCCAAAGTGCAGAGTATGGATAGTGAGTATCGCATATTCATTCTTGATGAGGTGCACGCACTTTCAAACAATGCGTGGCAAGCACTTCTCAAGTTGTTGGAAGAGCCACCGAAAAAGGCAATCTTCATTATGTGCACTACAAATCCCGAAAAAATACCGAGAACAATCCTGAGTCGTGTGCAGAGATTTGATTTCAAGCGGATAAGTCAACAGGGAATATATAAGAGATTGGTGCATATTCATAAGCAAGAGATAACGCCATTCGTTACCGAGGAGTTGAGTAATGCCTTGCAATACCTTGCAAAGGTCGCAGACGGTGGTATGAGAGATGCTATAACGCTTTTGGATAAGTGTTTGTCATACACACACGAATTGACCGTAGAGAGCGTTGTGGCCGCATTAGGCATAGTAGACTATGATGTGTTCTTTACGCTTACAGATGCGATAAGAGAGCGTAATAGTGCAGATACAATAAAGACCGTAGAAAGTATTTATGCAGACGGCAAGGACTTAAAACAGTTCATCAAGGATTATATGAGTTTCCTTTTGGACATCAATAAGTACGATATACTTCACACATTCGATTACTTGCAGTTGCCCGGAACTTACGAGCCAGAACTACAACGACATCTGGCAGACCAGGATAATTTCTTTGATTGTTGCAGAGTATTGTTGCCGATAATTGTTAAACTCAATGCGGATATTAAGTGGGATAATCAACCTAAAGTTGCTATTGAGGCAAGGTTATTGGGGGTTATTTATGAGTAAAGAGTTCAAGAGTTTCTATAAGGAAGTAAAAGGCAATGAGGGTAGTAAGTGCCATTACCCAACAAGGCTTGATACATATGGTTGTGGTTGTCAACACGATTGTAAGTATTGTTATGCAAAGAGCCTTTTGGATTTCAGAAACCTATGGGATTTCCAAAATCCTGCCGTAGCGGACATAGAGAAGATACGCAAGAAGATAGCGAGGTTGCCGAGCGGTATGCCCGCAATCCGATTAGGCGGTATGACAGACTGTTTTCAACCATTGGAGTTGGAACACAGAGTTACTTTTCATACCTTGTGGGAGTTAAAGAAAAAGCAACAACCATATCTTATCGTCACTAAATCAGACATTGTGGCATATGAAGAATACCTTGATGTAATGGATAAAGACCTTGCACATATTCAAGTGACCATTACTTGCTTTGATGATGCTTTGTATCATAAGTTAGCCTATGAGAAAGCCGTACCACCGAGCAAGCGTATAAAAGCCGTAGAGAAGTTATATGATAGTGGTTTTGATGTGCAAGTAAGGTTGTCACCATTCATACCAGAGTTCGTTGATTACGACCGATTGGCAAATATCAGATGTGATAAGTTGATAGTTGAGTTCTTAAGAGTCAACACTTGGATAAGGAAGTGGTTTGACTTGGATTTTAGCCAGTACACAGTTAAGCACGGGGGCTACACGCATTTGCCGCTTGCCCGGAAGATTGAGTTGTTGGATAAGATTTATGGGTTTAAGGAGATTTCAGTTTGTGAGGACGAAGATACTGCATATGAGTATTGGCAAAAGCATAATCCAAATTCTAACGATTGTTGTAATTTAAGGGTTGGCACATATGATGTAATGCCAAAGAAGAATACAATAGAGAAAAAGCAGTTAAGGAGATTGTTTTGATGATAGGACAAAGATGCGTTCAACAACAGATTAAGGCCGCAATGGAGAGTAAGTCACTTGCACATTTTATTATTCTCGTAGGGGAAAAGGGGAGTGGCAGAAAGACACTTGCCAAAGAGGTTGCAAAGTGGCTTAAGGCGGAGTATGCCGAGGTTGATAAGGGCGTAGATGCCATTAGAGCCGTAATTGATGATAGTTATTCAATAGCGACAAACATTTTATATGTCATTGACGGGGATAGTATGAGTTCTGCGTCAAAGAACGCATTGCTCAAGATTACAGAAGAACCGCCAAAGACCGTATGGTTTGTGCTTACCGTGGTTGACATCGGACAGACATTGGAGACACTGACGAGCCGTGCCTGCGTCTATCGCCTGGATAACTACACGCACCAGGATATTTCGCAGTTTGCGGGAAGTGAGGATTGGAGATTTCCAAACTTCTGTTCAAATAAATATGAAGTTGATTTGTTATTAAAATACGGCATTGATGAGTTTCATAAGTTCGTTAAATTAGCCGTAGATAATATTGACTATGTAAGTGGTGCAAATGCCTTAAAGATTGAGGATAGGATAGCCTTTAAGGACACAGATGAAACCAAGTACGATATGAAGATATTTCTCCAAGCCTTTAGGACGGAGTGCATTGATAGGGTGCAACAATTTGATGAGTACCCCGATAAGATGAAGTATCTTGACTGGATTGATGTGACAACCGAGAAGTTGGCAATCTTGAGGACACCGACAATTAACAAGCAAGCATTGTTTGATATGTGGGTATTCGACATCAGAGCGGTGGGTTATGCAGAGCGTTAAGGGCACTACAATTTTGGCTCATTCGTTGCTTTCCGAGATTGACACACTTTACGCAAATCTGTCAGAGTTGGACGAGAAACGAGCGTTGGTGCCATATGTGTTTGATGCAAGCCTTAAGAGCATAGTTGATATATTCGAGCAGGAAACAGACGCAAAAAGACACTTCAAGTATGTCAAAAAGGACATCAAGCCGATAGAGTTACCGACATTTGATAAGAAAAACATTATTGTGTGTTTTAGTGGCGGTAAGGATAGTTTTGCGGTTGCAAGACATTATCAGCGACTTCACTATAATGTTTATCTGTATCATCTGAAAGGCTTAAATGCAACATATTGCGGAGAGTTTTCAGAGCATTTGTCAGCAGAACAGGCCGCAGAATATATGGGGTTGCCGATAATCGTTGAGGAGATTTCATATAGTGGTTATCACCAATATGTTGAGCACCCAATGAAGAATATGATAATGGCGACACGGGCATTGAGCTGCGGAATTAACCGGGGAATAACTACACGGGTTGCTGTTGGGACATTCAAATCTGCGTTTCTTGATGATAATGCTTATGATGTTTGTGGTGGTGATTGCGTGGAGATGTGGAAAGCCTATGACAAGGTAATTCGCAGAATAATACCCAATTACCGAACTTTAATACCCAATGACAATTATTTGGACTCATTTAAGGTTATTGAGAAAGAGCCACAAGCACTTGAAGTTCTTGTAAGTTGTATGACACCTAATAGGTTTAGACGAGCCTTTAGAGAGCGTACAGAGAGCCGTTATGGGGTTGACCTATTGCCAAGAAGATGCGGTTGTTGTTGGAAAGATTGTGCCGAGTATATATGGTTTGCCGATAAAGGTTTACTACCACTAAACAAGTCATATTACATTCATTGTCTTGAGGTGTTGGCGAATACGAAAGCCAAAGAGGACGGTATAAAGTTCTTTTCGGTAAGAGCGTTGTGGAGTGAGTATTTTTTAGATTATTCGATAGATAACTCAATAATGTATGAGGAGATAGCAGATGCCATTATTCAATCCAAAGGGAAAGTTGTATGTTCCGACCACACTATTAAGGGATAAGTATTTAGTTCCGCCATTCTCGATACTGGACACATCAGTTAATGCCTGGCTACAGAGAAGGAATATGTGGGAACAGGTAATTAAAAATCGTTCTGAGAACATTAGAAATGTTGCGATAAAAAAGCATAATACACCTTATTTGAACGCAATGGATTATGATGAGGGTTATAAAGGACTTGAAAGAAACGGCTTTACGAGTACATTTGACCCATTTTTATGTGAGATATTGGTTAAGTGGTTTAGCCGACAAGGCGATACGATATTTGACCCGTTCGCTGGTGGTCACGTCAGAGGTGCGGTATGTGCAATGGTTGGGAGAGATTATGTTGGCATAGACATCAATCCGATACAAGTTCAAGCGAATGATGAGATATGGGAGAGTATAATCAATGCTTATGACACCAAGCATTTCGGTAAGCCTTGTTGGATAATTGCAGATAGTACAGATGATGATGTTAATGAGGATTGCGAGAAGTACGATATGATGTTGACTTGTCCGCCATATTACAATCTTGAAGTTTATACAGACAATCCGAGAGATTTGAGTACATACAAGACATATGACGAGTTCCTGCAGAGATACCAGGCAGCGATACGAAACTGCTACACCGTCCTGGCAGATGATGCGTTTGCGGTGATTGTCGTTGAAGAAATTAGAGATAAGAACGGCATATTATACGGCTTTGTGCCTGATACAATACGAGCGTTCACAGATGCCGGGTTTTTGTACTATAACGAGATGATACTTGAGAACAGAATAATGAGTCTTGGTGTTCGTTGTCCGAAGTATTTTGAGCAGAGCCGAAAAGTGGGCAGACATCACCAAAATGTGCTTGTGTTTTTCAAGGGTAATCCGAAGAACATAGAGCAGAAATTCGGTAGGTTTACAGAGGGCAAAAACGCCTTATAATCATTGATTTTTCATTGGTACTAATGTATAATTAAACCATCAAATAAAACTTGTAAAGGAGATTAAGACGATGAAGAACGAAATGGTTAAATTAGGTGGTTTCCGTAAGATTTATGACCTTATCTATGCTTGGGTTGACGCTAACATACCGCAGATATATTTCTCATTTGATATTGATGAGAATAATGTGCTTTTGACAGTTGAGGGCGAATATCACAATGAACCGATAGATGAGAATTTCATTCATACGGTTGAAGACTTGTTCTTGCAGGGTTGTGAATTGGTTGATTGTGACCCAACCGTAAGGGTTTACAGACTTGGCACAACAGAACTTAATTTCAAGGTTACAACAGTTGGCTTGCTTAATTTTGCAACCGATGAGGGTTTTGTAATCAACAGACACGACTTTGACGCAATAAGGGGTTGCATAGATAAGGAGTCATTGATTGACTTTATCTTGGCTAATCCGACATTCACAATAGGCGTAAGGGAAGATGAGGTGATTGTTAAGTAAATGGAGATACGGACGATAAAACAACAGATACAGAATAAGCGGTTTATCGACCGCTTTTTTGTATTCACTGGTGAAGAGATTGAAGCTCAAAGAATTTATATCAACAAGATAGCCGAGGTCACCAACAAGCAGATAAAGCGGATAGATGAGGTGCGAGATGCTTTCAACAAGAGAGCATCAATTCTCAAGATGTCATATGTGTTCGTATGCCGAGATGATACCGAGTTTTGGAAGACCGCTACAGATTTGCAGATTATCCAGGACGCATTGGGTGATAATATCTTGATATTGCAGATGACGGACATAGATAAACGGAGTAAGGCATATAAGGCATATGCAGAACAGATAGCCGAGTTTCACTATATGGACGCAGATGTGCTCTATAAGTATTTAGAGCGTGTTTGTGCGTTGTCAGATGACAGAGCCTACGAGTTGATTGAAATGTGCGAGAATGACTATTCCCGGTTGCTCTTAGAGGCCGACAAAGTGAACCGCATTGCGGGTGCCTTGAGCGTGAGCGTAGACGTAGCGTTTGATAAGGCGGTTGAAGACAAGGTGATTTCACGACCGCCCAAAGACGCAATTTTCGATTTCGTTGATGCAATGTGCAGAGCGGAGATAGAAAAGGCATTTAGCCTATTGGAAGAGTGCAAGGCAATCGGAGAACCCCCCTTGAAAATCCTCTCAGTGCTTTACACGAACTTCAAGCGAGTGTTGCAATACCAAGTGGCGGAGAGCGGAGATGTTTGCGGAGAGACAGGCTTGAGTGCATTTGAGGTGAAGTTAGCCAAGCAGAGTGCGGGTGCGTGGAAGAGTGCAGACCTTGTTTACTTCCTTAAGACCTTGCAGAAAATCGAACAAGGCATCAAGCAAGGCGAAGTTGAGGACGAAAAGGCTTTAGACCTTTTAATGGTACAGTTGTTATGATTTACAAGTATTGCAGAAGATGCGGAAAACGCCTAAAGGGCGAAGAGAACCGGGCAAGGGGTTTCGGTCCAGTTTGCTTTGAGAAGACGAAGAGAGAGCAGAGCAGAGGAGTGCTTGTTCCAAGTCAGTTGACTTTGTTCGCAGAGGTTGACCAAGCAGAGAGCAGAGCAGAGATGCACGCACGCAAGGGCAGAGCAGAGAGCAGAAAAAGAAACTCGAAGAAAGAGAGCAAGGGCAGACCCCCACACCTTGAGAAGACATTAACCCCCACCTATAAAATGGGGTTGCTTTTTACACCACCTATCCCCACCCCCACCCCGAGGAGAGAGCACCGTGGGGGCGAGGGGGAGTGACCAACGGATTTTCTGATAGCCTATACACTACATTTTGTCGGCTTGACCCCCACCCCATCTGTGAAAAGGCGAGTTGGGAGTCCGTTGTGAAAGGGAGTTCGTGATTTTCTGACGGCATAGCACTACATTTTTGGGAAAAATCCTTGAAAAACAGACCTTTTATTGGTATTGACATTTGATTGGAGAAGTGCAATAGGATATAATCAGAGTGTAATGTTTACGAGGAGATAATAGAGATGCCGAGTCAGAGCGTGTTAATCCATAAACTCCAACAAGCCTTAAACCAGAACGGGTTAAGGATAATGTACTCAACATCTCAATTTTACTCCGAGCAACAAGACCGACCGATTACCATATATCACATCAAGCAGGCGGTATGGGATAGTAAGAAAGGGAAATGGGTCAACCAAGAACTTTTCAATAGTCCCGCACAACTTCACATCGTTTTTTACTTAAGGGATATGTGGTATAGTCTAACTGGCAGAGAATTGCCGACAGACAATGAAAAATGGAACGCAATCAGAGCAAAATTACAGGAGTAAACGACTATGGGTAGTACAGGTTCTCGTACAAGTTATTCATCGGGTACAACCGCAACAAGCGGGGTCACACCGTCCATTGCAAGTTACAATGGCGGACAAGACCCGACAATCGTTGCGACACAACAACAAGCACAGTCAGCGAATAACGCTACATTCTCTGACACTGACCCCAATCCGTATCACGAATTGTCAGGCGGTGGCAGAAATTACTATTTGGCACAGACATTTAACATCGACACAAAGTTGGCGGTACAAGACTATCTTCACGACCAACCAGTTGCGGGTTCAATGTATAGTCCGTCACAGGAGTTGAACAATTCAATGGAAAAGGGCAAACCTCTTACGGCAAATCAGCAATATATGGCTCAATCTCTGTTAGACGGCTCACACAACCTCGGACAGAATTTGACCCTTACTCACTATGGTCGTGTAAGTCTGATTGACAACTTTGCAAAGAACGCGGGGTTGAGCATCAATCACAGTAATTACGGCAATCTCAAAGACTCTGATTTGCAGAAGTTTGTTGGAAGTACACACTCCCTGCAGAAGTTCCTTTCAACATCTTATAATGATTTCAGACACGCTCCCGCCAATAATCCATTTACCGATAAGGCGGTAAAACTCAACATCAAGGCACCCGCAAAGACACAAGGATTTATGCCCGGTAACGGTCCGGGAGGACAACTTGGAGAGTTGGTACTTGCCCCGGCTACAGTAGCAAATCCTCAGAACTTCAGGATTACTGGTGCAAGGTTCAGAAAAGACTCAAATGGCAGAGTTTTAATGAAGAGGTCGGGTGCTCAATCTTATCCCGCAATCGAGTTTGATATTGAATTTTTCTAAAGGAGGAACATAAGAATGGCTACTACTAAGAAGACACAAAAGAAAGCAAACAAGGTCACAGACACATCTTATGACAGATTTAGTGCGGGTGACGGTGCTTTCGGTAAGCCTAATACACCTTGCAAGTATTTTACTGGCAAGAGTGCAAGTAAGAAAGGAAAGTAAAAATGGGTAGCACAGGTTCAACAACAAGATATTCGGGTGGTTCTACATTTTCAACTTCCCGTGTCGTACCCCCGGCACCAACGCCTACCGTAACCCCTGTAAATGCGGGCAATCCCGGAGTTCAAAATCAGACACCTACGGCACAGAATACTCCCGTTACGAGTAATGCACTCAACGCTCTTACGGCAATGAATGACGTTCAAATGGCTGCTCAAGTCATTGCATCAAGAAATGTGGATATGCCTAACCACTTGAAAGATGTCAGAGATGTAACACAATCATTTGCGTTCCAAATCGGACTCAATGAAAAGCCGATGGTACTTGATAGTGCGTCATTTGCTCAATTTATGAAAGACAATAACATTCCACAAAAGGAAGTTATTGCAAGAACGGTTAGCGGTACTACTTACAATAACGCAGACGGCACTAAGGTAAGTCTCTCTGGTAACGACATCAATGACATTCTCCGTTATAGCCGAGTTAATTACATTGGCGGTAAGCACGGTGGTACGGCATATGGTTCAGGTGCATACTTTGAGATGAATGGTGGCGGTAGCACAGGTTATGGCGGTGGTAGTAGTTCTTCAACAATGGAAGGCGTACTCAATCCGAAGACCGCTAAAGTTATCGACAAGTACACACTTCAAAGGAAGATTTCAGCGTGGTCAAGGTCACACCCTCAGACGGCAAACGCAATCGGTAGCGTAAACAACAAGAACTTAAGCATTTATGCACTTTGTATGGGTTACAATGTAATCTCAAGCGGCCCGTCATCAGTTCACGGCAGTTATGGTGATTACTACAATGTAATCGACAGAAGTGCATTGGTACTCAAACAGTAAAGGAGAACAGATATGGCATACAAGGAGCCGAGTTTCAATTCAAATAGCATCAAGGCTTTTATGGGAAGTTATAATGACGGTGTAAACATCAAGAAGAAGACCGCATCACAGAAGACCAAGAAAGCCACTGTTAAGAAGACAAAGAAGTAAGGAGACAGACATATGGGTTCAAGTGGAATACTTACCGTTGGCTCATTCAACCAAATCCCGGTAACGGGTACATTGGAAGAGTGGGAGAAGTCAACAAGGGGCGGACTCGATAGTTCCGTTGAAAAAGCAACATTCTTTACGGCAGGCGGTGAGCCTGTAACTGGTTTTGTCGGAGATGAGCATAGTGTTCACATTGACCCCCGCTATCTCAAACTTGACGGTGCCGTCCTTACACACAATCACCCCGATAATGACTTTGGCGGAACGCTCTCAATGCAAGACCTTAAGGTGTTTGCAGACTCCAATTTGAGTGAAATAAGGGCATATTCCGAGCAAGGACAATCTTATAGCCTTAAGGCTGGTAAAAATGCAGACCGTGACGGACTCAAGAGGTGGGTAAAGACAAATCAGAAGTTAATGCAACAGAACTTTGCAAACTCTTACAAGTCAGCATATAAGCAGGCAACTACACCTTTGAAGTCCGGGCCGCATAAAGGACAAGTCAAGTTGGTAAACAGAAGAACAGGCAAAGTCACATACAGAAGACCTATGAGCCAAGCACAGGCAACAAGATACGCAAGGCAATACTCCGTAGGTGCATTTGACAGAATGTATAAGAAGAACTTAGCCAAGTTTGATTTTATTTATACGGCAACAAAAGCAAAGAACATCTATTGATGACATAACAAAAGAGGTACGGTTATGGCAAGAGGTTTTGAAATACTAAATAATGATTTTGCAGATACCGAAAGAGCGGTATTGGCAGACATTCACGGCATAGAGAAAGCAGATGAGATTATTGCAGAGGCAAACTCATACAATGATGAGTTTGACGCAGAAGTGCAAGAAATCCTTGATGATGTATTGCCGTTAGACGAAATCTAAAAAAAACGGCGGGCAAGGGGAGAACTCTCTTTGTCCGCTACTTTATCGGAGAATAACAGACTATGGCAGAAAACAAGTCTAAAAAGAAAACAACTCAAAGTAGAAAACAAACAAAGTTCTCTACTCATAGTGGTCACCCTTTAACTCCGAAAGAGGCCAAATTCATAGATGAATATATGCTATCGGGTAATATCCGACAATCCGTAATAAAGGCAGGCTATGAAACCACAAAGCCAGACCAATACGGAAATAGGCTGTTAAAGAAAGAGTATATGACCGAAGAAATAAATTTCAGGCTACAATCTCACAAAAATGATAAGATAGCAAGCCGAGATGAACTTCTTGAATATCTTACAAGGGTGATGCGTGGGGAGGAGAAAGACCAGTTTGGACTTGATGCAAGTCTTTCGGAGAGAACAAAGGCTTGTCAGGAACTATGCAAGAGAGTCATTGATGTGGAAGACCACGTTGCGGGCAAAGAACCGCCTAAGTTGGTCATCACGGTTGATTGGGGAGAAGACGCAAGTGCCAATGTCGGAGAAGTTGGTGAGAGCATAGACGCTCAAGCCATTCAGCAGGCATTTGACACCAAGCCACAGGTAAGTGATTAACCATATCATAAGAAGAAATAATGGACTTTAAGATAAACATACCAATAAACGATTGCGTTATCCCTATGTATAAGCCAGTCTTTAGGGATATTATGCAACATAAGCACGTCCACTATATCGGAGAGGGTGGAAGAGGCTCTACAAAATCGTCTTTTTATGGCGGCATTGCAATACCTATGCTTATCATAACTCACCCGGAAGTAAATGCCGTGTGTTTCCGTAAGGTAGGAAATACCATACAGAACAGTATCTACTCACAGGTTGTTTGGGGTATTGAGAAGTTAGGCTTGACGAGTTTCTTTAAGATACCAAAGACATACTCCAACCCTATTATCTACTTGCCCACGGGTCAGAAGATAATCTTTATGGGTATGGACGACCCTAACAAGGTAAAATCCATTAAGGTTGAGAAAGGCTATATTGGAATTACCTGGTGGGAGGAGTTGGACCAGTTCGCGGGTGAGAATGAAATCCGTAAGGTTTTGCAATCCACAATGAGAGGTGGAGATGAGTTTTGGAACTTTATGACTTTCAACCCGCCTATCTCAAAGAATAATTGGGCGAATGAGTATTCAGATGATGTTAAAGACAGACCGAATACGCTCGTAACACATAACACATATCTTGATGTTCCCCCGCAATGGCTTGGAGAGCAATTCTTTGAAGAGGCCAATGAACTCAAGCTGCGAAATGAGAGAGCATATGTTCACGAATATCTTGGCTTGGCTATCGGTACGGGCGGAGATGTATTTCCGAATGTTGCAGAGTTTGACTCGACTACACTGGTGGAAGCACCGGGAGGAGAAAAACCGATGTGGCAGACATTCGACCAAATCTATAACGGTATTGACTGGGGTTTTGCTCAAGACCCGTTCAGATTTGTTCGTATGCACTTCGACCCAAAGCATTTAGATGTGTATATCTTTAAGGAGTACAACACATTACTTAAGAGAAATGAAACAGTATTCCACGAATTGTATGATGAACTTCAACTCGTAGACAGAGCCGAGGCCGTAATTGCGGATAGTGCAGAGCAGAAATCCGTAGCCGACTTTAAGGCGTATGGTGCGTTCATAAGACCCGCGGAAAAGGGACCTGAAAGCGTAAGATACGGCATAAAGTGGTTGCAAGGACTTAATCACATCTATATCGACCGCAAGGTTTGTCCCTACACTTGGAAAGAGTTTTCCAACTATGAGTACGAGCAAGACAAAGACGGCAATTTCATCAGTGCTTACCCGGATAAGGATAACCACAGCATCGACTGCGTTCGTTACGCACTTCAAAAATACTGGGCACGAAAGGGTAATTGACATAGTTAGATACGATTGTTATTATGTGTCTGTAAGGAGGAAACATCTATGGAATACCAGACATTTAATGGCATACAATTTTATCAGACTAAACCTAATGATTATTTTCGGCACTCCGTTGGGCATACGACTATTCTTATGCACAAATATGTTTGGGAGTATTATAACGGCAAAATTCCTAAAGGGTATGAGGTTCATCACATAGACCGAAACCGGGCAAACAATAACATCTCTAATTTACAACTACTCTCTAAAGCGGAACACAAGAGATTACACGGTGAATTGCTTACAGAGGAAGAGCGAGAGTGGAAACGAAACAATGTTGTTACTAAAGCCGTTCCGAAAGCGATAGAATGGCATAAGTCAGAAGAGGGTAAGGCTTGGCATAAAAATCAAGTGCTAACTCGTAAGGATAACCGAACGGAACGACACTTTGTATGTGAGATGTGTAATAAGGCATATAGCCGATTTACTAATAAGAATAGTAAGTATTGTTGTAATGCCTGTAAAATGAAAGCCTTGCGACAACGAAGAAAAGGAAACTAATTCTGTTGTTAGCCATAAGACCCTTGAGTACCGACATTCCGTTTGGGGTGTCGGTATTCTATTTGTCGCCTCGCAAGCGACATTTGAATAGTACCATTATTATCAGGTAATCATTAGTTGCTAATGTTACAATATAAGCATAGTAAGACACACCTTGCTAAATCTTTAGGAAAGGGGGTGATTACTATGAGAAGTGCAATGTTTTCAGACATTCTTCGATTTATCATAACAATCGTGGAAAAATGCAAAACAAAAGCGGAAATACTTGAAACTCTAAAACGATTAGAGAATGACAAGTAAATCCGCCACACTTCCAAAGGGTGGGGTAGGCTAACCACCTATCCCACTTTTATTATAGACATTCTTTTTGGTTTTGCATATACTAATATTATATTAAAGGAGGCCTAAAATATGGGTAATTCTGAAAAAGGTCGTTGGGTCACAGTAAATGGTAGGCACATCTTTATTTCTGATGACCAGAATGAAAAGCAAGAGCGTGAAATCGCAGAGTCACAGAAGAGAGCAAGTGAATATAACCAGAGCAGACAGACAAAGACTGACCCTGTTGAGAATAACCCTTATTACAAGGGACTTGCCGAGGACGCTAAAAAGGTTTTATCGGCTAAAGATAGTGATTTTGAGTCACTTACCGATAAGTCTGTTGAGGTTTACAGACTTCTTTCTCAATTTAACAAGTATGGCATAGATAGCGGTGAAACCTATGAACAAGTCAGAAAGGAACAACGCCGCCTTGATAACATCATACACGATGGGTATGTAAATACTGGTCGTTATGAGAGCGAAATCACAAAGTATGCCAATAAAAAGGCAAAAAATGAACTCAAGTCTAAAAATGAGGTTGATGAGCAGATTGACCGTGAAAAGCGTCAGTCCAAGCAGAGAATTGCCGATTTTAAGAAGATGAAGACAGGCACACAGTATTTTGATGCTAATGGCGACCTTAAGGTAAGAGGAGTCAATGACGGAACAGTTGATGATTACATCAATGCCGAGAAAGAAGGACTCAATAAGACCATAGAGAACATTAAGGCAACCGATGCCAAGACCAAAGAGGCAAAAGAACTCGGAAAACAGGCTCTTGAGGGACTTACAGAGGAGTGGACGGAGTTTGGTAGAGATGAGCAGGACGGCATACCCGGTTGGCAATATGTCAGTGATGATTTATCTTCCAATGGTTTTTCAGATAGTGAGGTAAATAGCATTACTTCGGGCAAGGCTAACTATAATCTGACTTGTAAGTTCCTTGCATTTATCGGGAAGAGAGATGCGAAGATTGCTACAAAGGGAGACCTGGCTAAAGCACTTACCTGGGTCATTGACGGAAAAATAAGTGATGCCGTTCTTAACGACATTATGAAATACATCAAGTGAGGTAATTGAAATGGCTACTTATAATGGTAAAGAGGGTCGTTGGGTAACATCTAACGGAAGACATATCTTTATCTCTGATGACCCCACGGAAAAGCAAGAGCAGGAGATTAAGGCTCAAGAGGAACAAACCAAAAAGTTGACAGACGAGAAGAAAGCCGAGCAGATTGTCAAGAAAGACAAACTTGATGACAAGGAAACCGCTGACCTTATTAAGTGGTGGAACAAGCAACACGATGAAGACGGAGAGGATAATGTATATCCATCTGACTTGTTGCAAGAAATCAACGAAGAGTGGGGATATGGTAAAGGCATTGAGGTAAACACAAAGAATGTACCCATTAACTTTGTGTATAATGTCCCGGAACAAGATGAAGACGGAGAGGGCACCTATTGGGGTTGGACATTTGACCATAATCTTTCAGAAAAAGATTATAAGCAGGCGTTCAGATTTATTCGTGCCTATGCAGACAAGGGAGAAATCTATGTTGACCTTGCTAAAAAGGTTAAAGCACCCTGGGAGCACGGTTGATTATGGCTAACTTCAATAACAAAAACGGACATTGGATAACAACCAAGCAAGGTAAGCATATCTTCATTGCGGAAGATGATGTTGATAAGCAGGAAAGAGAAATTGCCGAGCGTAGACACCAGACACAGGTAGCCACGGCTGACCACAACTATGCCAACGCAATCTCAACACCGACCCTGGCTACAAATTTCAAGGATTACAGTAAGATTGGCACCCGTACTCAAGCCGTACAACAGTTTGAGCAAGATACGGGTGTTAAGGTTACATTCGACCCGGAAGACGATAATATCTGCACGAAGACCAATCTCTATATGGTTCTTAATACCGTTGCCGAAATGAAACAGAAATATCCGCAACAGTTAAGGTTCTTGAAGAGCGTTGGTTCTTTTAACGACCCCGGTAGCATCTTTGGTGTTGCTATGGCTCAAGCCAATATGAATAATGTTTATATCAATGCACCTGTATTCTCAAAGCATCAACCTCAATTACAGAAGATGTATGCACAATCCGTTTCTGGTAGTAACAATTATCACCCTAAAGGCACTACGGCAAAAGACATACTTACACACGAATTGGGGCACATTATGTTCTTTGAACATATAGGACGAATGAACAGAAGACTTACAAAGCACGATTTGTCAGATATGCTTGAGGTCACGATGTGGTCATCAGGTAAGGGCAAGGCAAGTGGTACAACTTCTAAGTACATTGAGAATGAGATAAATCAAGCACTTACGAAAGCACTTGGTAGCACCCCACAACACGGAGTTCTCGGATATGCCAACCCGAAATTCAAGCACCCGACTGCAATTTCCGGGTACGCTGCTACAAGTCATCACGAACTTATGGCGGAGGCGGTTGCCGACTATGTTGCCAATGGGGATAAGGCAAGTCCTTTATCACAAGAATTGGTAAAGATATTGCATATGTAAAGGAGAGCAGATATGGCAGAGAAAGTAACACAAGAAATGATTGATAAGTTGCTTGCCAAGCCGATAGATGAGAGCAAGTATTACATTCCCAAGATGTATGAAGATACCGAGGATAAGGAGAAAAAGAAGTAATGCCTGTTCATAAGGTTGGTAAAGACTGTTATCAATGGGGAAACCAAAAGGTATATTGCGGTAAGGGTGCAAGGAAAAAATCCGAGCAACAAGGTGCCGCTATCCGTAAGAGCGGATATAAAGAGAAGAGGAGATAAACAATATGGCTGAATTTAATGGTAAGCAAGGTCGTTGGGTCACAGTTGAGGGCAGACATCTTTTTATTGAAAACGGCAAAGACTTAAAGGACGCTATTAAGAGTGCAGAGAATAAGAAGTCTTCAAAAGAGCAGTCGCATCTTGACGAAATTGATGACCGTTATGCTTTTTACGAGCATTGGTATAACAAAGTTGGCGGTAAGATGACAATGAAGACACCCAAAGACGGTAAGTTTTCCGCCTGGGTTGAGAATTACGATACAAAAACATTACCATTAGAGGTTGACGGACACAAGATACTCCCTGTTGGTGAGGATTTTTCTCCAATTACTGGTCAACATATGCCCGCAAGCGAACCCCGTGCGTTTGTTGCAAAGATTGACGGTAAGTGGCAAGGCTTTAAGGCATCTGGTAATGAGCAATATTGGGGTTATGAGGCTTATCAGAAAGCCGTAGACGCAATCAAGAAGTCTTCAGGTAAGCAAGAAGACCTTGTTGACAAGCAAGAGAAAGACATTGCCAAGCACGAACAGATGAAAAAAGAACTTAACGCTGAGAAGAAAGTCAACGATTATGAAACACGCAAGCAAGAGTTGGTTGACAAATATAAGGGTGAGTTCACGAAGTATCTTAAGCAGAATAATGGTAAGTTGCCGAGAAAGATAAATATGGGCACTAACATTGCTGACAGAGATGCAATCCTTACCGCTCTTAACGATACATACAAGTTAAGTGATGCAGAAGATAAAGTTTGGGATAAGATACAGTTCCAAAATAAGAATGGAGAACCCTACATTTGGTTGCCAGGAAAGTCACCGATAAGTACATTGGGTCTTTCTAATAAGGCAATATCAGGACTCCGTAAATGGTTGAGTGTTTGGGGTGCAGAACACCTCGATTAAGGAATTTTAGATGATTATTGCGGAGGAGTTTAGATGTTTTCCTCATTTTGGGCAAAGATAAAGGAGTTTTTTGCAAGAATGTTTGGGTTAAATCATAAAATCGAAGAAACCTTGCACGTCACCCCGGCGGTGAGCGACCAGATGACAGAGGCCATAGATTTATGGACGGATATGTATATGGACAATGCACCGTGGTTACACGAACCCGATGCAGAGGACAAGACAAGGGTAGTTTCATTGGGACTACCTGCTTTCATTTCGGGTGAAAAGGCTCGTATGGCGGTACTTGAGTTGAAGTCAGAGATTACCGCACCCACTAAAACAGAGAGAAAGACCAATCCTAACTACTTTCCTCCGATAAGTGACGCTTTTGGAAATATCCGGGCAAGCGGCGAGGCACCTACAATCGTTGAAGAAAAAGTCCAGGGTGATACCCGTAGGGCAACATATCTTAATGAGCAATATCATAAGAAGTTGCTTTCAAAGATACGCACTCAATTAGAGTACGGCACCGCAAAGGGAAGTCTTATTATCAAGCCTTATGTTGTCCGTTCTAAGGTTACGGGCGTTGCGGGAATTGCCACAGACAAGCAAGACGGCAAGCAGAAAGAAAAGAACGAAAAGGAACAATACCAATATAAAATGGAGTATGACTTCATTCAGGCGGATTGTTTTTATCCGTTCTCTTTTGACGGCTCTGGTAATCTCACAGATGTTGCTTTCATTCAGACAATCACAAGAGGTGATAAGATTTATACACGCCTTGAGCGTCATAAATTAAATGTCAATGACGTAATGATTGAAAACTATGCTTTTGAGAGTACCAATAGCAACAACCAAGAGGCATATAGCGGTATTGGTGGGATTACTCTCGGCTCTGAAATCAAACTTACAGATGTGCCCGAATGGAAAGACATACCACCTAAAGCAACCATTAAGAATGTTGACAGACTTTTGTTTGGTTACTTTAAGATGCCCGATGCAAATATCATTGATACCCATTCTCCTTTAGGAATGAGTTGTTTTGGTAAGGCCGCAAACCTTATTAAAGATGCAGATATGCAATACTCAAGACTTCTTTGGGAGTTTGAGGGTGGTGAACTCGCAATAGACATTGACCGTGATGCTTTACAATTCTTAAATGGTGACCAAGGCGGCTCGGTGATGAGTCAGTTGCAGAACAGATTGTACCGCCCGGTCGACCTGGGTGAGTCCGACACCTACAAGCCATTCTCTCCCTCGCTGCGAGATATTTCACTGATTAACGGACTCAACAATATCCTTATGAGAATTGAAGATGTGTGTGCATTAAGCCGTGGCACGCTTTCAGATGTGGCCGCAGAGGCAAGGACGGCAACAGAGATTAAGATACTCAAGCAGAGAAGTTTCTCATCAAATAAGGAGATACAGAGTGCATTACAGACGGCATTGGAAGATGTCATCTATGCAATGAATGTGTATGTAACATTATATAATATCGTTGGTGACATTAAATATGACTCCAATGGTAATGTGGACACCTCGAAAATGGGTAGTTATGATGTTTCATTTGAGTGGGACGATAGTATTCTCATAGATGAAGAAACGGAGCTTGCAACAAGACTTTCTCTTATGGAAAAGGGTCTTGAGAGCAAGTTGGAACTTCGTATGTGGTACTTTGGTGAAACTGAAAAACAGGCACAAGAGGCACTTGATAAGATACAAGATGAGAATAGACAGGCTATTGAGCAGAATATGGTTATGTCTTCTCAACTCGGTAAGCAGGTGTCGGGTGGCGAAACTCCGGGTGAGGAGAGCAAACAAGACGAACAAGATAGTAAGCAAAAGAACGCTCAACAAGCACCTAATCAGAGTCAGTCAGTACCACAAATGCAAGGAAATAACAATCCCAATAATGGTACTCAAACACCCGTCACCCCTTGATTTATATAATCAATAGGATATAATGAACTTGTGGTAGTGTTGTTCTTCTGCCGTACCTCCGTACTCCGGGGGTTGTGCAAAAGAGTACGACCCCTCGGGGTACTTGTGAGGCAATATTAACCACGTAAGGGTAGTAGAATAGGTGTTTAATTCCCAATCAACCTAAACTGAGTTAGAGTGCAACGACCTTAAATGGTCGGTGTATATATTGTCACGCCCGAGACGCTTAAAACGGACACAATCAACGCAGACCGCAACTGCGACATTATAAGTAAAGCGGATATAAAAGATTGTTCTATTTAGGAGGAAACACAGAATGAACATCAAAGATTTGTTTGACAAGGCGGAAAACGGTATTTTGACCTATGACCAATTCGAGGCACTTGCCAAAGAGAACGGACTCAAGTTTGCAGACCTCTCTGACGGAAAGTATGTAAGTAAGTCAAAGTACGATAGTGACATTAAGGGACTTAATCAGCAGATTGAAACACTTAATGGACAAGTTGAAACCTTGAATGGCACAATTACCACCCGTGATGAAGACCTCGCCAACCTACAGAAACAGTTGGAACTTGCAGGTGAGGATAAGACCAAACTTGATGCACTCAACACACAGATGAGTGACTTACAGGCAAAGTACGATGCCGATACTAAGAGTTACGAGGAGAAACTTCATCATCAGTCCTATGAATTTGCGGTAAGGGAGTATGCAAACGGTTTACAGTTTACTTCAAAGGCCGCAAAGAGAGATTTTGTTAAGGCAATGACTGACAAAAATCTCACAATGGAGGGCGACAAACTTATCGGTGCAGATGACTTCAAGACGGCATACGAACAGGAAAACGATGACGCTTTCTATGTTGAGAAAGAACCCGAACCTGTCGTAGAACCCGAACCCGAAGTTGAACCCGAACCGAGTGAGCCTATTGCCCCCATTCCTACATTCGTAGCGTCCACTTCAGGAGCACCCCAGTCAGATGACACAGACTTTGACTTTGGCTTCGTAGGCGTGAGGGCACACGAATAAACCAAATAATAATAATTAAAGGAGAAAAGAAGTTATGGCACAGGCACTTAACTACGCAAAGCAGTATTCAAGAGCATTGTCACAGGCTTTCCCTTATGTTCTTAACTTCGGTGCTCTTTACAGAACACCTAACAACAGAACATATCGTTGGGTAAACGCAAAGACAATCGAAATTCCGTCTATCAAGACAACAGGTCGTGTTGATGCAGACAGAGATACAATCACAACTGCACAGAGAAATTACACGAACTCTTGGGAGACAAAGACTCTCACAAACGAGAGAAAGTGGTCAACACTTGTTCACCCTATGGACGTTGACCAGACCAATATGGTCACAACAATCGCTAACATTACCCGTGTAATGAATGAAGAGCAGAAGTTCCCTGAAATGGACGCTTACTGTGTTTCAAAGATTTACAACGATTGGGTTGCTCTTGGCAACACAGCAGATACAACAGTTCTTTCCGAGGCTAATGTTCTTTCCGTATTCGACAAGTTGATGCTCAATATGGATAACGCAAGAGTCCCGGTAACAGGTCGTATTCTCTATGTTACACACGAAGTAAAGACAATCCTCAAGAACGCAGAGAAGATTTCTCGTTACATCGAGGTTGACGGCGGTGAGAAGAGAATTAACCGTATCGTTTCAAGACTTGATGAGGTTGAGATTATCGGTGTACCCGCACCTCTTATGAGAACACTCTATGATTTCACAAACGGTTGGGCACCCGCAGACAACGCTCTCCAAATCAATATGTTCCTTGTTCACCCCATCGCAGTTCTCACACCTGTCTCCTACACATTCTCAAGACTTGATGAGCCTTCTGCTGGTTCCGAGGGTAAGTACATTTACTACGAGGAGTCTTTTGAAGATGTATTCGTACTTAACAACAAGGCTGGTGCAATTCAGTTCAACGCTACTTCTGGTAACGCTTTCTCTGCACCCGTTGTTAAGGCTCTCACAGAGGGTACGGTTTACGGTGTAAATGTATCTGACATTCAGAGCGGTGTTGCCGTAGGTAAGGACGCAATCACAGGTACTTCCAAGTGGCTCAATGGCTCTAACGCAATCACAGATGTTTGGGGTACAGGTAACTTCGTAGCAATCACATTCGAGTCTGCAAACTGGGCACAGTACACATCTGTTAAGGTTGGTCTTCTCCCCACACAGGGTGCAGGTATGCAGGAACTCATCGGACATCTTGATGACCTTGACTCTGTATTCAAGATTACAGACAAGGGCGAGCAGGTTCTCCGTGTTGTTGCTACAAACGGCACAGACACAATCATCAAGGATTATCAGTTGGGCGAAATCATTACACTCGGCTACGGTTCTTGATAATCTTCTCGGAGGTACTATATGAGCGTACAGGCACAAAAGGGTAATAAAATCCTTCGCATTTCCGAAGACGCAATAGAGAGATACCTCGGTATGGGTTATAACATTATTGGTGCTGACGGGGCGGTCTTGAAAAAGGCTGTCCCGGCAGACAATAACCAACTCAAACTTGAGTATTCTCAGAACATCAAGGAAATCGAAAATCTTAAGACAGAGCTTGCAAGTCTTAAGACACAGAACTCGTTGCTCAAGCAGGAGAACATAAGACTTTCAAACGAGTTGGAAAAGGTACTTGATACAGAGGAAGAGCCTAAAAAGACTCGCAAGCGTAAGTCACAAAACACAGAAACAGAAGTAGAAACAGAGTAAATGAAGTGAGGTGACATCAATGGATATGACTCCGAGGTATTTAACATTTGCAGAATATCAGATGGTCGGAGGCACATTGAGTGAAGCCGAGTTCAATTACTATGCTTATGAGGCCGAAAGTTACATTGATTGGTACACTTTCAACCGACTTCATAATAATACGAATATACCCGATGCCGTTAAGCGTTGCGAAGTTTACTTAATTAAGTTTATTCAAGAACGCTTATCGGCTTTTGGTATTTCTGTGGATAACTCAGAGGTGTCATCTTCAGGAGATATTTTGAAGTCTATTATGAGTCAATCCAATGACGGAGTATCAGTCAGTTACAATTCTCTCGCTGCCCGTGATGCTACATCACTTTTGTCCCAGGAAATCGGACAGACAATTCAACGTTACCTGCAAGGCGTTACCAATGAGTTAGGACGAAAATTGCTTTATAGGGGGTTATATCCCGGTGAGTAATAACTATCCTACTTGGTGGAATACGACCGTTACCTTGTATAACAGATACGAGGATAGTAAAGGTGAGATAACTTGGTACAGAACGGTTCTTGAGGGGTGTTTTTGGGGATATGAAACCAACTATACCCGTGAAGAGAACGCAACGCAGATGACAAAAGTGTTGCTTTGCCGTGTTCGAGTAAGTGATAACTTTCTTGAGGATTATGTATGGCAAGCGTCAGACGCAAAAGCAACCCACTTCACCTTTAATGAGGGCGACATTCTTGTTAAGGGCGAAGTTTCCGATGCCATTGATGAGTATTCAAGCGGAACTAAGTCAACCGACTTGCTTAAGAAGTATAAAGCGAGATGTGCACAGATAACCGAGTGTAAAATAAATGTTGGCGGTGGTCGAAACGATGAACATTATCTTGTGAGGGGTTTATGAGCATTAAGATAGATGTCAATATCAATGAACATACCATTGGCGACAAGATATGGAACACGAATGTGTGGACTACCGGGTTAAATTGGGACATTGGACAGACCTTTGCAAAGATAGTTGACCCGTGGGTTCCCTACGACACAGGTAAATTGTCACAGGACATCTCCTACTACACCTCCGCAACATCAGGCGGGGTTGAAGTCGTTTATGAGTCAGAATATGCACAAAAGCAATATTATGGCGAGGAGTTTCATCATAAGACCGAGGTACACCCGTTAGCGACCGCAAAATGGGACCAGGTAGCAATGCAGACCAAGCGTGATGAGTTTGCGAAAGAGGTAGAGCGGATAATAAAGGAGAGATATAAGAATGGATAAAAATAAAGCCGTTGTTGACTATCTCCTTACTTGTCCGTATATAAAGAATAATCCTCTGTTTTATAACTTCGGTGAGGCCAAGTCGGACAATAAGCAAGTAGTAACCATTGCAAATGATGTGAGCGTAGATGAGCCGTACATTGACGGTAGCGTAAAGAGAAGATACACATTTACACTCATTGATTACCAGTCGGTAACATATAATGCGGTGGTAACCCGTACCATAAACAACGAGAGCACTTCTGTTTCCGAAAATCTTGATAACACCTTTAAGGTGCAACAAGTGGCAGATTGGGTAACGGAACAGTCAGAGGCACGCAATTATCCCAATTTTGGAAGTAATTGTGTGATAGACGATATGTTAGTGGTCACAGACCAACCTAATATGAACGGTGTTGATAGAGCCGTGACCCCCGCCCTTGCTAAATATAGTATTTCAATTAGAATAGACTATATAGATTACTCCAAAGCCATTTGGAAGTAAGAGAGGAGAAAGATTATGGCAATTAACAAGTTTAATCTTGCACAAGACCAAAGAGCGGCCAGAAAGACTTTGATTACCGTCATCGAGTGGGATAATCTCACAGGCGGTGATGTTTATGTTTGCACAGAGTCAAAGCCTCTTGATTGGAACACGAATTATACGTCATATTACACAGAGAGTAGCGGTACTTATACTCCCGTTCCGTCAGGCACAAATCCGCCTACCTGGGCAGCAAATACCTACTACAAGAAAGTGGACAGATGTATTCTGGGTAAGAGAACACCCGACTCAAGCATTGAGTATAATGTTGACTCAGAAGACACTACCGACATCTTGGGTATCAACTATCACGATATTAACAAGACTCAACCTCAACAGAGTTTTGACCCCCACCTTATCTTGGGCGGTGATAAGTTCTCCGAGTTCTTGAATGATATTCGTAAGAGAAATGCCCTTACAGAACTTTCACAGTTTACAGTTTATGTCATTACGGCATTTATCAGTGCAAGTGCAAACGAAACGACATACTACGAAACAGAGCGTCATTCGGCTTGTACGGTCCAGTATGACTCTATCGGTGGTGAAGACAATGTAAACTTCCCTTTCACGGTTTTCTACTCTAACGACATCACAAACGGTTTCGTTGATGCACTCGCAGACAACTTCAACTTTGTTAAGACATTACCATCACCTTAAGGAGATACATCTATGGCAGAAGAAATTAGAAATATCTCATTATCACAGAAGAAGTCCTTTAGCATTGACAATGACATCAACCGCATCATTCAACTTGACACATCTGACTTAAATATTGTGGTAAGACTTGAAGAAACTTACCCGGATTTATTGAAGCTCGCAGTTGAGGCTACAGACAGATTTGCCGGGATTAAAGAGTCTGACGAAGATACCGACCAGTCACCTCTTTCGGAATTTTCAGAAATCCTTAAGGACATTGATGCTCAAATGCGAGCAAAGATAGATTACATCTTTGACTCTAAGGTAGCGGATATTTGTGTTCCGACGGGTAATCTCTATTCATTGAATGGCGGAGAGTTTAAGTTTGAGCGTATCATTAGTGCCCTTTTAGGTTTATATGCCAATGATATTACAACAGACTTTAAGGCAATGCAGGATAGAGTCAAAAAGCATACCGCAAAGTACACAGGCAAAGGCAAGCGGAGAAGACAATGACATTATGTGGGGAGCGTGAAGAAACGAGATAATGTGTTGAGTCAGTAGCCGACACAAGCCACTAATTCATACTTAAGGGAAAGGTCAAGTAATGTACGAGATACCCACAACGATAGAGATAGACGGTAATGAGTTTCCTATTCGTTGTAAAGGGGACTATCGTATGGTGCTTGACTGTTTTTCTTGTCTGAATGATTTAGAGTTGACCGAACAAGAAAGAGTGTTTGGTGCATTGGAAATCTTCTATGAGGATTTTGATGATATTGAAGACTTCCGTGGAATGAGTGAAGACCTGATGAAATCACTCGTTATGGAAATGTATAAATTTATGGAGTGCAACGAAAACCCTATGCACTCTATGCCTTATAAGACGATTGATTGGGAAAAGGACGGACAGATTATCTTTTCTGCAGTCAACAAGGTTGCCCATACTGAAATCCGCTCTGTTAAATATCTACATTGGTGGACATTCATAGGGTATTTTTGCGAGGTAGGTGAAAGTGTCTTATCAGTAGTTGTTACTATCCGAAATAAAATAAAACAAAATAAGAAGTTGGAGAAGTACGAGAAAGAGTTTAAGGCTCGTAATCCTCACTATTTTATTTGGGATAGCAGAACAACGGAACAGAAACAAGATGAAGAAGACATCTTAAGTATGTGGAACCAAGATAAGGGGGTACCTAATGGCTGATGGTGATGTAACAATTTCAGTTACTTTAGATACAACTGACATAAAACAAAAAATTGATGAGTTGAAACACGACTTGCAAGAACTTGCGAATGAGGCAAATCAAGCGGGAATGACCGACCGTTTTACCGAGATAACAAATATCCTTACAACGGTTTCACAGCAACTTCAGCAACTCACTAACCAAATGCAGAACTTTGGTAGTAATAGTGTCAATACTCAGCAAGCAAATCAACAACTTGAGGCATATGCCAACCAGTTAGCGACCGTAAACGCACGATACCAGGCACACGGCAATAATGTGGTCAGATATGGAACACGCATTGTCGGTGCATTAAATAATATAAGAAGAACCGCCACAAGAGCATTTAACTTTGGCGGACTTACAACAGGTATTCGTAGAATAGCACAGGTTACTATTGGCGTTTACTCTATGTATTCTGCTCTCATTAAGTTCAAACAGGCTATTAAGACTGGTATAAATAATCTCGTTCAGTTCGAGAGTGAAACCAATGAAACCAATGCGGCAATGACAGAGTTTACAACCTCATTGCTTTATCTGAAAAATGCCTGGGGTGCGGCGTTTGCCCCAATACTCAATGTAGTTCTCCCGGTACTTTCAGAACTGGTAAATCGCATTGCAGAGGTTGGTAACGCCATTGCACGATTTGTCGGCACACTTACCGGGCAGGCACAGGTACTTAATGCGGTTCGTGTAAGTGCGGGTGACTATGCAAAGAAATTACAGGGTGTTGGCTCAAGTGCGAAGAAAGCATCTGACAGACTCGCCGCTTTTGATGACCTTAATGTATTAGGTAAAGATACCGATAGTGGCGGTGGCTCTGACACCCCCGACCCAAGCGAGATGTTTGAGTATGTTGATGCGGTAAATGACATTGCGGAAATGATTAAATCCGCAATCGGTAATGGGTTTGACTTTACCGAGGTAGGTGCCCAACTCGCAAACAACATTAAGTTGTCGCTTGAAGAGGTAAACTCACATTGGGGTGAAATTCAGGAAACCGCATATAACATTGGAACTGGATTAGCAACATTCCTTAATGGTCTGTTTGGCGATACGACTATGTTTAGCACGGCAGGAACAACCGTAGCCGAGGCATTAAACACGGTTGGACAGGCTATAAGAGGTTTCTTTGATAGTTATGATATGGGAACAATCGGAACATCTATTGCAGAGTTTTTCAGAGGACTCTTTACCGACTTTGATTGGCAAACGGCTGGTGCTAACTTTGGAGATACGATAAAACTTATCTTTACTGAAGCGGCGTCCTTCATCAAGAACTTTCCTACCGAAGAAATGGTTGACGGCATATTTGATTTCTTTGCCGGGATTGATTGGCCTGGCGTTGTAGCCTCAATCGTAGATTTCGCTGCGTCAAGTGTAAGTTTTGTTGGCGTTTTGCTTGAGGAGATAGGCAAAAATCTTGGGGAGATAGAACCCGATGACATCATAAACTTCTTTGAAGACATTGATTGGGAGGCGGTTGCACAAGGTATCGCTGATTTATTTGTTGGTGCGGTAACACTTATACTTGGTACGGCAAAGTTCATATCCAGTATGGTTATTGCACTTGGCACGGCACTTGGTGACGCTCTTTATGGGTTATCTAAAGATGCAGGCTATACAGATGAGGATATTCTTGAGCGACCGGGTGAGGCAATTATCGCTGGTCTTTTACACGGTATGGAAGTTGCATTAGAGGGAATAGGAACTTGGATAGAGAACAGTATTATTAACCCTATTGTTGATAACTTCTGTGAGATGTTAGGCATACACTCACCATCAACCGTTTTTGAGGCATTTGGCATTGACATCATTCAAGGTCTTCTTAACGGAATAAACTCATTGATAGAGGACGTAACGGCTATCTTTACAACTCTGCAAGAAACCATTGAGGGTATTTGGTCAGACATCATCTCAACGGCTATTACAAAATGGGTAGAACTTAAGACGAACATTACAAATAAGGTACAAGATATTAAAGATAAGGTAACTGAAAAGGTAACAGACCTTAAGGATAAGTTGTCAGAAACTTGGCAGAACATTAAGGATAATGCCTATGAGAAGTTTGTCCTTATGAGAGTTGCTATCGTTGAAGTCTTCCGGGTATTGGGAGAGGCCATTAAGACTCCGATAAATGCCGTCTTGTCCACAATGGAGAGTTGGATAAACAAGATTATTGACGGCATTAACTCACTCATTGGTGGTATGGGTAGCGTTGCGGATACGTTTGGTGACCTGGCAAGTGCTGTCGGACTGCCTACACTCCCGTCAATCTCCCTCTCCCACGTTTCATTACCCCGGCTTGCACAAGGTGCCGTCATTCCTCCGAACAAGGAATTTATGGCGGTTCTTGGTGACCAGTCAAGCGGAACTAACATTGAGGCACCGCTCGATACAATCAAGCAAGCCGTACAAGAGGTTGTTGGTAGCGGAGATGCAGAGATTATCGCCTTGTTACAACAACTTATTGCCGTTGTTGAGAGCAAGAACTTGTCAATCGGTGATAAAGAAATAGGCAGAGCAAACGCAAGATACACCAATCAGCAGAATAGAATTAGAGGAGTTGGTTTCTAATGTATATTCCTGAACACGCAAGTGCATATAAGGCCGCCATAAGAAAAGCGAGCAGACCATATAATACCGTCTATGGTACTATCACATTTCCCGATAGTACCACTATGGCGGTTGATAGTTCTAATATGCCGACAAACTCAATTACCATTAGTAAACAATGCGTTGATGGTAATGAGTTGATGTTTGGCGGTGTATTTATGAGTACGCTTAAATTATCTGTTCTTACCGATATGAGCAGATATGCGTTTTATAATGCCAAAGTCGAACTTACATTCAAGATTAAAGTGGGTGAAGATGATGATGTACCCGTTTATTCAGAAGTGCCACTTGGTGTCTTTACAGTATCGGAGGCGGAAAGACCTACAAATATGGTAACGCTTACGGCTGACGATAATATGTCTATGCTTGATGTGGATATTGGTGGTGAGATTATTTCTGGCACGCCTTGGCAAGTATTCTCGTTTGTTTCTGCACAAACTGGTATGCAGTTGGCGTTTACTGAAAATGATTTGGCTGATTTCATTAACAATAATTACGCTATTTCTGTATCTGAGGCTGGTGGTATTCATACATACAGAGAAGTCGTTAAGGTTGTCTGTCAGATGTTGGGTTGTTTTGCTTACGCAGACAGACAAGGCAAACTCGCATTAAAGATGTTCTCCTCGGTTGCAGATGATACACTTACTACTGGTGATTGGTACTCTTGTGTACCCGCTGATTATCAGTGTAAGTATGTGGCACTTTCAATCACAAGTATGGCTGGCACTTGGTTAAAGACAGTTCAAGACCCTAACGAGGTCGGTAACATAATGAAAATCGAGGACGCTCCCGCTTGGGATTATGGTAGTGCAGAGGCACAGAATACCAAAGCACAAAACCTGTTTGATTTACTTACAGGCATAGATGAGTACACCCCTTGTGATTTAAGTATGCCGTCTGACCCGGCATTTGATTGTGGGGATAGATTACATCTTGTAACAAAGACGGAACCTGTCGACACGCTCATAATGTATATCGAGTGGAAGTTTCATCAAGGAATGGACATTACGAGTGAGGGCATAAACCCTTACACGGAAGGTAGTAGTGCATTAACAACCGAGAGTACGAGAATACTTAATCAGGCGGTAGAGAGAAGTAAGTTACAATTCCTTGCTTTTACCAATCCGCAAAGAAAAGTTCTTACGCCAAATAATAATGTTGAGATATGCAAAGCAGAGTTCACGCCTACGGCTGATACAAACGCTCTGTTCGTTGCCACGATATTAGTTGATGTTTCTGTTGATGATGATACGGAAAGCGAAACAGAGATAGTGGAAGTGCCTATAGAGGTCACAGACCAACAAGGGCAACCCGCTATTGTCACAGACTTGCAAGGCAATCCTCTCACGCTCAAAGGAAATGCTACGAACACATATACATATTATCGTGACGGCAAATGCCCTATCTCTATTTGGTACACATTCAACGGCATTAAAGTGCCGAGTGATGAAGAACCGTATGTGGCGATAGACAACATTGAAAAAGGCAAGCACATCATAACCGTAAGTTATCCTATAACTGGACTTACCGCATATCAGGCCGCAGATTGGCGTGTATATATGAAGTGCGGTAGTGGCACAGTTACTATTGAGGCGTTTACAACTAAAGCAACAATTCTTGGTCAAGAGATTATGGATAGCAACCGTATTAACGGTCCCATTGAAGGCTTTGGTGATACTTACCTTGAAGAACTTGGACACCTCGGAGTTGTTGAACTTACAGATGAGGGTGAAGTTACAATCAATGAGGCAATATTGTATAATATTAGTGATGATTTTGATTTGTTAGATATAGGCACTTTAGAGCCTATTACTTTGGTAGATACACCACAAATCTTTATGGAGAGTTTGAAGTTAAAGAGGCTTACTGAAAGCGGTAAGAGAAGAATTACCGAAGATGGTAAACGCAGAGTATCAGAATAAGGAGAGTAAGTTATGGCAGATGAACTTGATGAATATAGAATATCAGAGTTAGATACCGCACCATCACTCGGTGCCAATGACTTAATGGAAGTAGCGGTTGTTGATGGTGACGCAGAAAGTGGCTATCACTCATATAAATCTCCGTTATCCTTGTTGGGTGATTTCTTTAACACTATTCTGCAATATGTCACCTCATTAAAGACAGGCAATAAGACGGTTACTGGTGCTATAAATCAGACCATTTCAAACTTTGCCAATGATTATGACGCAACTGCTACTTATGATGTTGGTGATTGTGTTCTCTATGCTGGTGTTCTTTATAAGTGTACTACGGCAATAACAACGGCAGAGGCTTGGGACGCTACACACTGGACTGCGGTTAAAGCAGTAGATATGGGTGGTGGCGGAGCATTATCTGAATTGACAGATGTTGCAATTACAACACCGTCAAACGGACAAATCTTGCAATATGATAGTCAGACAGATACTTGGAAGAACGAAACCCTTACTGTGGTTGCAAGTTTTTCAGAATTAAGTGATGTTAGTTTAAGTACACTCTATAACAATGATGTGCCTGTATATAACTCAACGACACAGAAATGGGAAAACAGAACGGGTTATATCCCTTTCAAGGATATAAGCGGAACACTTTCAGCAGGAGAAACATCTATCACACTGTCAAGCGGCTACATCACAACCGCAAGTGTGGTAGACATATATGTTGATGATGGAACTAACACAGACCCAGGTATTCAACCCACTTCAAAGACAGTCGCTACGGGTTCGATTACACTTACTTTTTTGCCTCAATCGGTTAATATAACAGTAATGGCGAGAATATCTTGTGAAGTGATAAGCGTTGGCGGATTGCAATCGGCAGACTATACACCAACAACAAGTGAATATACGACAGGAGGCTAATAAACAATGGCAAAAGTTGATTTCGTGAGCAAACAGTATAACGAGTTCGGCGGATATTTTAGTGGTTTGGGTAGTTCACTTATTACTGTAAGTGGAAATACAGTTACGGTTGGTGGAAAGTTGGTTTTTTCTACGGCACAGTGGAATATCACCGCCTCTTGGAATGGAACACAGTTGTTTTCTATTGCCGTAAACTATCCTCACTCTTTAGAGGTATATTCTTCCGATACTTTGTTTTATCTTCAAGGTGTCGACCCGCAGGGTAGGCGTTATCTACTTATGTATGAGAAGATTGGAGATACCGTTCTTTACGGACAGTTAAATGGTGGTGCAGGAACGGGTATTTCAAGATATGCTATGACTTCTGTTACATTAACTGACGCCTCAAATAGTGGTAAAACCTATGTTCACGGCACAGTATTTAATTACGCAACCGATGTAGGCAAGATTGACTATGCTAAATCTTCTGCATTGTTCAATAACTCAATTAAGAAACTCACAGACACTAACTTTATGGCTTGCTCTACCGTAACGCAAGGTTCAGTTGTTACGATAGCGGGTGAAAACTACTATGCGGTAACAACAAAGGAATTGTTGCCGATAGACAGTAATTAAGGCGGTGACTAATATGGCATATTTCCACACTAATGTATTAGACAATGCAATAAAAGCCTTGCCGACAGTGGGCACGGCAAGCGGTAGCACGGCAAGTTTTGAAACTGACTTAACCGAAGATTTAATTGAGGTTGTTTGCGATATTCAGTATAGTCAGGCAAGCGGTACACCAAGTCCGTCAAACCCGTTGCCTATTACAGTTTATAATGCCCTTAATTTAAATCATAGCGGTGCAGATACGAGCAACCCGACTGTTTATAATATTCCGTTTGGTCAGAATGTTGCTAAAGGTACGTTGAATGTATCAACGGGTGTTTTGACTATTACCGACAAAGTTGTCGATATGGGTTCGTTATATTGGAGCTCATTTACATTTGGTAGTAATAGCGGTTTCCGTGCTAATCTTTCAGACGGCGAGGCTATTGGTGGGGCGAGCGGTATAGGTAATGCGGCTTGTTCTGTATTTCCTATTGTCAATAATGGTGCGTTAAGTGCGAGTGGTGCCGATATGATTATGGCGGTTGGTGCTTATTGGACTGTGGGTTGTAATGCCTATGTTCTTGACAGTGATTATACAACGGCAAGCGACTTCAAAACGGGAATGTCAGGCAATCAGATTGTTTATAAATTGGCACAACCACAAGTCATACAGTTATCTGCAACACAGATAACTGCATTACTAAACGAAAACAATATTTGGTGTGACACTAATGGTGATACGAAAGTTAAATTCTTACTGTCAGTAGGCAAGGCGGTGGCATAATGGAAGAATATGCAGTCGAAGAATTGATTTGTATTAAATGCCTTGCAAGATTTATAAATGTTAGACCGACAGAATTATGGTTAAAGGATTGTGAATGTAAATGTGGTTGTAAAGGTTATTTAATTAAGACGGGACAAGAATTACCCGAAGAATTGATTATTGAATACACAAAATAAGGTGGTGAATGTATGACTATTGAAAAAGCGATTGAAATATTAGGTGAATTGAGGCGGAATAAAAAAACGGATAAATACACTGATGAAGAAATTAGGCTTGCATTGGAAATTGCCATTTGTAATATGCAAGCAAATTTAAGGGAGTGAATGTATGGATGAATTTGAAAAAGAAGCATTGAAATTTTTTGAGGACACTGTTTCTTATGGTGCAGAAAATCACGTTTGCATTTCAGTTGACAATACAATCATTGAGTATTTCAAGGTTGCTATAAATGCAATTCGGCAAAATTGAGGTGAATGTATGACAGAACTAATTGCAATTCTTATACCTTGCTTTATGATTATTTTTCAGATTGTCGGTATGACATTTTTGTATTTCATACCTAACAAGTCAATCATAAAA
>Ga0265298_10000345_pt1 | contig 70085 bp, 83 predicted proteins | sample AusTroGonzalo_MG_3_FD_193486 | JGI IMG/M metagenome (GOLD analysis project Ga0265298, IMG submission 193486) | Bovine rumen microbial communities from tropical cattle in Woodstock, Queensland, Australia - Gonzalo_01 | ecosystem: Host-associated > Mammals > Digestive system > Stomach > Rumen ... | reverse complement strand
GAGATGTGTTCATACACCTGTTTTAATAAATTCAAAGAGGAGAATGGGTGCAGAAAATGAGAAAGTTTACAAAACATCCAAAGGCACCAATCAAGGCGTCTAAAGCAGACAAGTGGTATACTTGTCCTGAATGCCATAATAAGGCAGTTGTGCCCGTCTATCCTGACAACACGCCATTGGTAGACGAAGGCGAAGTATTTATCTGCAATGAATGCGGTGCTGAATTTGAAGCACATCCACTTTATAACGGAGAAGTGAAATTCACCCTTCCGTTCAATGAATATGTTCAGCGTCACGGTCCGGGCGGCCCTGACGATCTAACTGATGATGATTACGACTACTGGTACAGTCGTTGGGAAGCTTATGTAGACAGCATCAAGCGTCGTGTGAACTCTGCTAAGGAAGTCAAGGCAAGCTCCAAGAAGGAGCCCGTGACGTTTGATGAGTATTGCCAATCTACTTGGGGCATTCCTTCTTCTAAGCTGACTGCTGATGACAAGAAGCGAGCAGAAGAGGAGTATCACAATGTAACTAAGCAGCCTGTACAGACAGCAGCAGACGCAACGCACAAAACAGATCGTCGTCTTTCACCTACATCTGTGCGATACAGAGGATACCTCATTGTACTAGACCGAGGCGGTGATGGTTACAACATCTACGACAAACATCGTGAGCTAGAAGATGCTGGGCACTCTTCCTTAGAGTCTGCTAAGAAGTGTGTTGATGAAATTATCAGCGAATCTGGTGTTACTGCTGCACAGGACAGTGATACCTATTGGATGGCAAAGTACACTGATATCAATGGAAATCAACACAAGATTCTATTCAAATTCAATTCTTCAGATTTCAGCGAAGCTGAAGAGGAGATGGATGCTGTAATTCCCGAACCATACACTCGAGCTCGGCTATTAGGTAGAGGTGGTCTCGGTGCAGAACGTGATGGATTTGTCTTGGTAGGTTGTGATACTGCTGCAGTAACTGCTTCTGAAGATGTAGATGAGTATGAAGATGATATCCGAGAGATCTCTCAAGAATTCACCTCAGAGAATACTTCCATCAATAGTGGCAAGCTGCCGGCTATCTTCAAGATGATTCATCTGGAGCCAGGTACAATCAACATCGACTATGGCGGCGGCAAGTTTGATAATGTTGCCGAATATCTTGCTCCGATGGATGTAATCAACTTGGTCTACGATCCTTACAACAGAACCCCGGAACACAATCGTGAAGTTCTTCGAACTATTCGCAAGGCCGGCGGTGCTGATTCAGCTACATGTTCTAATGTTCTGAATGTCATCAAGGAGCCTGAGGTTCGCAGAAATGTACTCGAGAATATTCGTCGTGTAGTCAAGCCTGAAGGTGTAGTGTACATCACCGTCTACGAAGGTTCAGGCAGAGGTAACGAAGGTCCGACCAAGAGCGGCTATCAGCTGAATCGCAAGACTGCGGACTACCTCGATGAGATCAAAGAAGTGTTTCCTGATGCTATCAGAAAGGGCAAGCTGATCATCGCTCATCCTTCTGGAAGTGCAGTAACTAGTGATGTTTCGCTGCCTAGTCGATACTGGGAGCCTGGAGCTGATGAGGATCACGACATTGAAGTCTCTGCCGAACAAATGGATGAGATTTATGAGTATCTCTCCGAATGCGGTGGTTACACCGACTACAATCAAAAAGTAGATGATGTGATGGAGATGCTCAACTGCTCTCACGCTCAAGCCGAAACTATAGTGTGGGGCTGGTCAATTCATGAACAAGGTGAAGATTGGTTCTTAGAAGATGAAGACGATTATGTTGAAGGTGCAAGTGGCGTTTCAAACAAAGACTTGATGTTCCTTGCTAAGAAGGCCGCTGAAGTAACTACGGCTGAAGATCTAGAAGAAATCATTTCTTCACTCTTGTCAGTAGACAAGAAACTGTACACTAAGTACTCCGAAGAAGCTCGTTCTGACAAGTCACCCGCTGCTATTGGTAAAGACATTTCTGATGATCTTTACTGGCGAGCACAAGGAGATAAAGTCACAGCTGCAAACTACGGAGGAGCTTACGACATTGCAGATGATGAGTATTTCAGCAAGGATGAGCTGATGGAGTTTGCGGATTCACTAGAACCGATGATTCAACATCTTGCCGATGATGAAGATCCTGGAAGCGATGTACAGTTCAGCGGTGTTTATCTGGACAACAACATGCTAACTGTTGTTTTTTCAATTGATGGTGCAGAGCATGAAGGAACTGTTCGGATAGATAAGCGGAAAGTCAGACGAGTCAAGGATCTATACAAGTATGTAGCTCCTCTATTTGAACAGATTGCTAGTTCCTTCTGGGACTATGTAGAGCCTGAAGCGACAGAGCAACAGCGTGCTAGTTGGATGAAGATCTGGAAGGATATTCAGATTCCTAGTTATGTATCTGACTTGACTAGTTCTCGAAAGGTCAAAGGACAGCCAGTCAAAGCTGCTCTTGTAGAAACGCCGAAAGAAGTAGTTGATTCTCTGATCGACATTCTGGATCAGTACGGATTCATCCTTGACCCGGCATACAAGACCAATCCTGGTAAGACTTGGATGGGAGCTGTTCATCTACAGGTCATAAATGAAACATCTCATGTTCCTCAGAATGACTTCGTTGCCCTCAAGGACAATGTGCCTAGAGCGATGCTGGATGCGATTCATGAGTTAGAAGAGGGTTCTAATTGTCCTATCACATGGAGCTTTGGCGTTAATAAAGACGGTCAGGTTACTGCCGGTCTCGACATCATGGAACAGTATGTTGAGGATGCTGAAACTATCATGTCTGCTTCTTCTATCTCAATGAAAGCTATTCATGACAAACTTCTCAATGCTGCTAGTAAGCGCATGCAGAAGAGTGACATGGGCTTCCCGCTATCGGAGATCGCTGATTACCTCATTGTAGAAGAGGAAGAAACTGAAGATGGTGCGCTTAAGATTGAAGTTCGTTGCGAACTCAGTTATCGCGGAATGGAGAAGTTAGCAGAGGCTCTAGATCCAATTGTTGCACGTTACGATAAGAACGCTTACTTCGACATGGTAGCTCCCGGTATCATGGAGGCCTTCATCTTCAATAAGAAAGTGACTGCCGATACCATGACGCCTGTAGAGTCATCAGTGTTTGACTTCCCTGAACCACCACTTGAGCCTCCTGATTATGATGATCCTGAGGAAAAAGAAAGTGTAGAATATATCACCGTCGATCTAGATGATGATATCATAGTTGAAGTTGATACTGTAGATTTCGTAGGTAGTCCTAAGTTCGAGAAAGATGAAGCTGACTGGGTTGTTGATGAACATCCTAGTATTCAATTTGACTATTCCGAATCTGTAGCAGAGAATGTGCTTGATCTGCTATTGCCGCAACTTCCTGCCGAACCGGGAACATATCGAGTTCGTGGTAGAATTCATCTTGCATACGATGTGATGGTTCCTGTCTACTATGAAAGCTACGGTCCGGATGATGAAGAATACATTGTCGATGATGATAATGTAGAAATCGATTTCAACTATAAGAAGTCCTCAATCGAGAACATCGAGGTTGGAAAAGATTGACCTAACCTAGAATCGTTATTATCTGTGTAGATGCCTAATCCTTAGGTGTCTACACAGATAACTTTTTATCAATGCTCTAATAGGAGGAAAAGTTAAAATGAAAACCGTACAAAAGATCGCTGTCTACTTCTTCGCCGCTGTTGCTGCGGTTGGGTTCTTTGTCATGCTCGGTGCCGAAAGTTCTGAACACTGGCGCATCTTACTTCGATGGGGCTGTGTAGCTTTCATCGGAGGGACAAGCATCGGCTGCTTTCTTAGCGATCCTCGCAAGTACTATCGTCACATCTACGGATGGGCAGCGGTAGTGCTCGTATTTGTTTATGTTAATTTTCATCGCGGAGGCAAGCTGTCTAAGACGCTCAACCTCATTCGGATCAACGTCGGCGGGTATGCTAATCTCAGCAGATTCATTGCTGACAGCGCTTACTACGATGATGTTCACATGGAGGACTACAACTGATGGGACTGAACCTTTCTCAAGAGAGTGCAGTGAATTCTACTGCAAAAAAGATCCTGTGTCTGGCGGGAGCAGGAACCGGTAAGACCTACACCATGATTGCTCGCATCAAACATCTGGTGGATCAGGGCGTACCTCCCGAAAGCATCTTGGCACTGACGTTCACAAATGCAGCTGCGTTTGAGATGAAGGACAGGTTCACTAAGCTGAGCAACTCTCCTAGAATTCCGGAGTTTCGGACATTCCATAGTTTCTGCTATCATCTTATCATCACCAACTCCTCTGTCCGCATGGCCCTCGGATATTCATCCATCCCTACTGTAGCTGAACCTGAAGATTTGAAGCAGATAGAAAAGGCCTGCCTGCTGAAGTTAGGCATCAAGCAGTCCTACAGAGCACTTGCTAAGTCTACAGATCTTCGAGATCAAGATATGTTGAAGGTCTACAACAAGGCTTTCGCTAAAGAGATGCGTACTCGTGGCCTCATAACTTTTGATCGACTCTGCTATGGTGTATGCGAGATGTTCAAAGACAACAAGCCCTACATCATGAAATACAAAGATCAGTATGAATACATATTTGTAGACGAGTTCCAGGATACTGATCCGCGTCAGTGGGAGTTTGTATCATCGTTCCCTGATTCTAATTTGTTCGTGGTCGGTGATGCCCTCCAGGCTATCTACGGCTTCCGTGGTGCAGACAGCAGCATCATCAAGGCTCTCGCTGTCGATCCCGAATGGGAAGTGATTCGACTTGTGCAGAACTATCGATCCACTGGATCTATATGTGATTATGCAAACGGAAACAGCAAGCACGCTGATCCGGCGTATCGAGTTGACATCATCTCTGAAAGATCTCTCGGGCAATCTGTTGATGTGATTCCTTGCAAGTTGAAAAGTAGCTGGTATCTTGCTCCAGAAGCATTCGACATGGTTGTTGCCGATTGGAGAAACCAGTCGAATTGTTCGGGTGCAATCCTCTGCCGGACCAACGCTGAGGTAGAAGCTGTAGGTAAGGAGCTGACAAAACGCGGAATTGATTTCATCAGCGGTAAGCAGAATAATGAAGCTATTCATCTCCTTAAGTCCGCCTTGGATAGCAAGTATGCACTAGATTGGTTATCTACATATCTCAATGCAGAGAAGTATGCTTACTACATTCGAGTAGAGACTATCTCTGCTCTGCCTGATGACGACGATGAGGATCGGCTAGAGAGGTTCCTCAATATGCACAAAAACGCTATGCAGATCAGCTACAGATGGAAAGCAATTCAGAGAATCTGGGAGTTGTCACAAGATACAGAAGAATTGGCAATTAGTCGATGGAGCAGTCTCTGTAGATATTTGAGCGTTGATGTTCCTGATCCGGAAGATCTATCAGATGATATTGGATGGCAAGATATGCTGAATCTTCTCGCTGAAGCTGCTTCCGCATCCAAGGAATCTTCGCTGTATGTAGGAACAATCCACTCCTCCAAAGGACTCGAGTATGATGTAGTTTATCTTCTTCATGTAGGTTCTCATACATTCAAGCTGATTGACGAGGCAGCAAAGAATCTGTTCTATGTAGGAATTACTCGAGCAAGAGATCGGCTAGTTGTCGAAATTCAGCTGTAGGAGGAGTATCATGAATGATTTCTTGAAATTCATTGAAGGACTTGTCACGTGGTTTCCTGTTCACGTTGAGATAACTTACAGTAAGCGAACCGATTGGCAGATCCTCGTGACGAAAAAAGGATGTGCATCAGATTATCCGGAATCTCCGCATGTAGACGACGATGTAATCTTGTGCTGTGAGACATCTATCGACATGGAGCTATGCTTTGCACAAGCTCAAGTAGCTGTGAAAGAATGGCTATCTGAATATAATGGTGGATATTGATACAAGTTATGAAGGAGGAAACATGACTACAATCAAAGTACTTCACGATGCTGAAGAAGGACGATCTGATTATACTCGAGACTTTCTTCTTCGCATCTCCAAAAGACTATCAGGGAGAATGGAGTGCCATCAGCTCACTTATCAAGTGATCATTGGCAGATGTTCCGTCGTGTTCATTCCTCCCGTGATGGTTTATCCTGATCGTCACACCAGAAAATCTGCAAGCAAGCTGAACATCGTAGAACACATAATTAAGCGAGACAGCGAGCTATATGCCGGAACAGATGAGTTCGGCGTGACACATATCTACCCGAATGTCTTAGTGCCGGGCACTTATGAATATCAGCCATCTATCGACAAAAAATCTAGACGATGGGTTCGTATTCGCTAATAGAATCGTTATAGTATGTACAACCAAACATGATGGAGGATCACTTATGGATGAGATGAATTACTTCCCTGCAAACGAAATGGAACACAATGTGTGGATCGATGTTTCTGATCGCAACTTCTACGCAATCATTGAACAGACGGACCGCGGTCCGTTCATTCAGGTCCCAACCAACGGCATGAAAACTCGTGGCATTTATCTCTTTCCTGACAAACATCTTCGGGCTGTTACTAAAGGTGAGATTGTCAGGATCACTAAGGTGTGTTTGAAGGCCACTTTTGGCTTCTTCCGGTCAGTTACTGTAACTAATCCTGATGATGTAGAAAACGGCAACTTCCTGCACATGGGATACTTCACAGAGAACGATGTGGAGGATACGCTGAAAGCGGAGGAACAGCAAGAAACCAACACATAAAAGAAAGGAGTGTCATGTATGAAGATTCGCAAAATCACCATTCGAGGCATGCACAATGTTGTCCAGAAGGAGTACACATTCGACAACATCACATACCTGATCGGGCCAAACGGCAGCGGTAAGTCCACAGTCCTGCAAGCGATTCAGCTAGCGTTGCTGGGCTACGTTCCGATGACAGGCAAGGCCAAAGGTTCTGTGTTTCAGCACATGAGCGGCAAGACAATGCAGATCATTCTCGAGTTAGCTGACGGCGACAAGTCCGTCACTATCACGCGTATGTTCTTCTCCAATGGCGGAAAGAACACTAGTGAAGTGATGGTGGATCCCGAAGGTACTTCGCTTGACGCTATCGTCAATGATCTGGAGCTACCGATATTCAACTTCAACGAGCTGCTGGGCATGACGGCCAACATGCAAAAGGACTGGTTCATCAAGTTCCTGCCGGAGGTCGAAGATGACCAAGGTGTCGAACTTAAACTGATGGAGTCTCTCAACGACTTGCATCTAGATCCTCAGGCTGAGTTCGTCATCAGTCTCATGCAGCAGTGGCATGAATATCGAGCAATGACAGGCGGCGTGTCTGCAGCGTTAGCGCATTTCAACAACTACCTCAAGTCAGTTCGGCAGCTCAAGCTGACTGAACAGACTCGTGTCTCCGGCACTATCAATTCGCTGATCCGCTACGATGATGAGAGTTCGGACGAAGGCATACTTGAGGCGGTCAAGGAAGAGCGAAGGAAAGTCAGGGCCCATAGAGATCATGTTGCGGATTATCTCCACAAAAAGGCCCAGTATGATCGTGTTCAAGCCGAGCTCCAGAGGTTCTCGATGAATGATCAACTTCCGCTCGAGGAGAATCCGGACTACATTGCTGCAAACAGCGCGCTCCTCCAAGTGCAGCAGAAGATGACCGATCTCAGCGATGCTATTATTCGTCTTCGTGGTCGTCGTGATCAGTATCGGGACCAGATGGCTCCGCTAGAAGCTCTTCTCAAAAGTACCGATGGGACTTGTCCTTTTACTAAATCAATCTGCGATAGTATCAAAGGTCTGCTAGATGATGCACGTACTTCTCATGCATTGATCCAAGAAGATTACTTAGGAGTATCTAATCGCATTATTGATATGGAGAAGGAGTTGGAGGGTCTCCGCAAGCAGATGATGCAGTTGGGTCAGGACTTGTCTCAGATTCGTGTGAATCACGACAACTATCTTCACATCAGCGCAATGCAGATTGAGGCACCTGTAGCTCCGGAAGGGTCTACTGACCTTGCTGAGATCGATGCTATCATCACTGATCTGGAACATCGGATCGGACACATCACCGCAAATGTGCAGTATGCTAAGCTCGCAGATACTATGACCAAAGATAAGTTCAAAGTAGATCTTGAGCTCGAGGTTCTGAAGCGGTTGATTGCAGCTACAGGTCCGAACGGCATTCAGTCTGCTCTTTCTGTTAGACCGTTCGCTCACCTGGCAGTAGATATGTGTAACTACACTTCTCCGATATTCGGCGACAAGCGAACTCCGAAGTTCATCATCTCGGAGAAAGCCAATTCCTTCAGTTTCGGATTGCAGAATACCGAAACCAACGATTATGTTCCGTTCTCGCTGCTCTCAAGTGGTGAGAAGTGCGTAGTGTCTACTGCTCTCATGATGGCTATCATCAATCGTGCCAAATCTCCGCTCAAGGTTCTGATGATTGACGACTTGTTTGATCATCTGGATGATCAGAATCACGATATCTTGACCGCTATGTTAGCATCGCATCCGGAGATTCAGTACATCCTCGCCGGTGTAGTTGGCTGCGCCAATGATCATGTGACACTTATCAGCATCTAATACAACAGCGTGCTGCATGACGAATCCTACCTTTTATGTAAATACCAAAACCATTTGGAGGATCCGTCATGCAGCTTGTTGTAGGTGATAAGTATCCCGTCATTGTTTCTCACATAGTAAATGCAGGTGTTGTAGTAAAGCTATCAGATAACAGTACTCAGTTAATTCATCTATCCAATATCTCAGATCAATTTGTCCGATCTCCTGCTGATTATGTTCGGCCAGGTGATAAATACGAGGCCGAATGCATCTGTGGATTCAACGGTAAAGTACAGCTGTCCCTGAAGCACCTCAAGTTGCGTCGCCGTCTTTCAGATTCGGAACAGTTTGTAGCAGCAGTTGAAAAGATTCCAATTCGACCGGAGAAAATGAAACAAGCAGATCCTAGACCTACGAACATGTATCACCCTAAGGTTCGCAAAGAATTGACGACCTTAGATGATATGATCGCTGCCTCTAACAGAGCTTATCAAGATAAGATGAGAAGGGGCAAGAAAGACAGTAGACGGCGCAAGTAGTTCGTCATCTGTCGATCGTTATTGTAGATGAAGACGGAAGGCCTTCCGTTTTCTCAGGTTCGACGCCTGCCTTCCAAGCAGGCTGGTGCGGTACACATTCCGCAGGCGGTGCCGAAGGGGTATGGAACCATATCCAAAGGGATCCCCACCGCCAACCATACACGGGAGTATAGCTCAGCTGGTAGAGCACTTCCCTTACAAGGAAGGGGTCGCAGGTTCGAGTCCTGCTGTTCCCACCAAGTGACGAATCCGTAGTCCCGAAATGAACGGAACCTTAGATCTCCTCCCTATCATGGACCTGAGTTGATCGCCAGCACAAGTGACACAGGATGCACTGAATAGCAGAAAATCCCGGGAGACAAAGTAGTGATACTTGTCATAATAGGTGCATTAAACTAGAGGGTTCGTTGCTTTCCATTCCAACCGCTTGCCCGACTTGCCCCCATATCTAGTCCGAGCTGACCTACCTGGACCGTTCGCTCCTATCTGGTTGCTCTCTTTACTAGCCTTTGACAAGTCGTAACCAAGAGCAAGTGTTCAAAAGAAACAGTCTGATCACGCCTCCGGCGGAGCTTCGGTGTTGATGCCATCTTTGCTGATAGCTGTTTCATGTGAGGTTACATAAATGCGGTTACTCACATTTTGATTCAACCGGCTCAAGGTATCTATAACGCGATGCATCCAGCGTTCTTCCCCTCCCAGTATCTGGCAGAAGTTAAGTAGATATGTGCAGATACACCCCCACATGGGCCCGTAAAGGTTTCGACAGGGTTCTGAGAAAACACAATTCGCAGGTATGATACCGCCTAAGGGTCAACAACAAATTAACTGACACTACTATCATCGCTATCCATCCTGCTTTCGCTGCTTCCTCTCTGAAGGCTGCTGCTTAAGCACTACAGGATCCGAAACAGTGTACCTCCTGCTAGGTAAACACTTGAGGTCAAAGAATTAGCAGGTCGCCAGGTATAACAGACTTATGCTGGCGGTACTGAATGACGTTCCTTGTTGTCGGAAAAACAAGGTGGTGGAGGCGAACCCATAACTGGGCAGCCCTAACAGGCACAAAGGTCATGGTAAGGTCCTTGGCAGCCTACTGAATGCCAGAAACGAGTTTCCTACTGCGTAAGAAGATTGTGTTTATGTAGGAATTTTGGACGCGAGTTCGACTCTCGCCGGGTCCACCATAAACGCCGCTGTGATGGAATTGGTAGACGTAGCGGACTTAAAATCCGCCGGAGTTATTCCGTGCCGGTTCGAGTCCGGTTAGCGGCACCAGAAAGGTATGAATCATGAAGAAGTATCCTTCGTCGTTCATTAGTTGCCTAGGGCTTGCTACTTGTCCCGCCCAAAAGAAGTAGCTCGCAAGATGCTGTGGCAGCTGTTGTCTGCAGCGACAGCCGGCAGTAAAGTCTAGTACAGGTCAGATACTAACTACGACAAGCAGCTATCTTGTTAGATAAATGATGCAGATAATACATCCAGGTGTAGTTCAGTTGATAGAACGCCGGCCTTGGGGACCGGATGTCGGGGGTTTGAGTCCCTCCACTTGGACCATCTAATATGATTGTCCACTAAAGAATCAACAGATTCTGGGGAGGGTACTAGGTCCGGCACGAAGATTGTAACGTTTCTAGTGTCACATATGGACCTAGTATCCGAACATATAAGGAGCAGTGTCCGAGTGGTTTATGGAGCCGGTCTTGAAAACCGGTGACTCCGCAAGGAGCCGTGGGTTCAAATCCTACCTGCTCCGCCAACATGTTCAGCTGATGGAATTGGTAGACATGTCGGCTTCAAGTACCGATGCAGCAATGCATGTGGGTTCGAGTCCCACGCTGAACACCAATCAGGTAAATAGTGCTACGAAGTGCCGGAGACATCTTGGAGTAAGGTACTAACCACACCGGAAAGCACGCTATATGTGCAAAGCTGTAGTTGAATGGATGGTCACAGCTATTTACTTGATTCATACATGGGGTTGTAGCTCAGTTGGGAGAGCAATTGCCTTGCAAGCAATAGGTCGTGGGTTCGAGTCCCATCAATTCCACCACAATATTCACCTGTAGTTTAATGTAAGGCGATCAACAAGTCCTTCGGTAAAACACCTGATGCGCAAGGGAGATGCAGGTCCAATTCCTGCCGGGTGAGCCATTCGGGAAGTCTGCCCGTGTAGAAGGCATTCTACGAAACAGACCATAAGATGCGAAACTCCGGAAGCGGAGTCTGACCAACCAGCCTACGCAAAAAGCCGGCCACGAGCTGTGATGCAGCCCTTGGGTCAGCAATGGGCTGCCCTATATGGGCCTATAGTTCAGTTGGCAGAGCTGCCAGCTCATAACTGGTTGATCGCAGGTTCGAGTCCTGCTGGGCCCACCAGGCCGCGCGCTGTGCGGAATTGTTCATAGTACCTCAGTCCAGACAGACATGAGGGACAGGCAAGGGTGCTCCTGTAATGTGCTGTGCCGGAAGATGTCACCAGTCACATCTTCCACTCCGATCACTCGCACACAATCATGCAGATAAGGTTAGGACAACAGCACATCCGCTGCTTGATTGTGTTACATAATGGGATGTGGTGAAATGGTAATCACATCGGACTTTGAACCTTTAATTTTATTGTAACATCATAAAATTGGAGGTTCAAAATGTCAACTTATATCTGTGAGAATTGCGGTGTAACGCATGATGGGAAATATGGATCAGGCAGATTTTGTTCACCACATTGTAGTCGCCAATATGCTTCGCGGATGCACAGAAGTGAAGTAAACAAGAGAGTGTCGGATACACTAAAAGGTAAGCACAAAGATAAAGATAAGTTTAATTTAGGTTGTAAACAAAGATTAGATAAGTTGCCAGAATTTGTTTGGGATGCAGATGATCCACTTAGGTGTCCGGAATGTGGAAAATCGTTCAAAAATTATATTGGATTGAGTAATCATTTTAGCATGCATCTCCGTAGTAATCAAAAAATATCTAATAAATTTGTTTCAGCATACAACGGTACAGAACTTATCAAACTAGATATTAACTATAAACAGCTAGATGAATACAAACAAGCACATCCTGTGTGTGAAATATGCGGACGCGATTTTAGCCATTATCAAACAGTAAATGGAAATAAACGAAAAATGGGGCTGTCAGTTGATCATGATCATTCTACTAATAAGTTTCGAGGGATGTTATGTGTATGCTGCAATAGATCGTTAGAGTGGTTCATTCGATATCAGAAACAAATTGATGCATACTTAACTAAAGATACTGGGGATTAGCGTATTGGCAGCGCAACGAGCTTTGACCTCGTTTGAACTAGTTCGATTCTAGTATCCCCAGCCAAAGTGTAAGATAAACGATCCCCAAACAGTCCTGGCATCCAGTGTTGAAATAGTTCGACAAGATCTGGAGGATATCGCTGTACCAGGAGATCTTACACTTACCAGTAGTCCTATGGAGACTTGTATTCAGCTGATACAAGGGAAGGATGCATATATCGATGCACTCCAGCTAAGATGTGCCTCAAGCCTGCACGGGTTACAGTGGGTACAAACGGTGTGACACTCAAGCAGCAGGGAACTTAGCACCGTGACGCTTCGGAGAGACGAGAATCGGGTAGCTCCCGATGATCTGAGGGGTGCCTGCCTTCAGAGAGAATGAAATGCATTGCTACTTGGTGGGCCAGTGAGATTAGCTCTGCTGAAGGATCTGCCGATCTGGTGTATTCGACAAAAATGGCAGCACGGTACACTGGACCGAGAACCGGTCACCCATGCCGGGAAAGGTCAACTAAGTCATGATGAATAAGGCATCTACATGGCTTTGTAGCTCAGATGGTTAGAGCGCTGGCCTGTCACGCCAGAGGTCACGGGTTCGATTCCCGTCAGAGTCGCCAGGGGCGTAGCTTTGAGATCATGCCACACATCAGAAAATCCTCATGCTTAGAGTATTGCTACACAATCTAAGGGGTAACTAAAACGTCCCGGACGCACGAAAATTCGCCTGCGTGCGCATAGGAAAGATCGTTGGATCGCCGAAGAACCTATGGATGGTCGGACTAAGGCGTCGACTACGGGACACTATCAAAATAATGTGATACTTGTCCCCTGATCGTTATATTCAACGACAGGTGTAACAAGTTGTCCTGGCTAACAAAAACGAGATAATACGAAATAATATTATCACAAAGTGGCTGTTATCTGAATGCGTCATTTGGGACAGGCAGAAAATAATGTAGGGAATATCTGTCATCACATTAAACTATTCGGCAGGAGATGCTGTTGTAGCTCAGTTGGTAGAGCAGCGAATTTGTAATTCGCAGGCCGTCGGTTCGAGTCCGTCCAGCAGCTCCATTCTTCAAATTTTCTCGATCGTTATAGTAGTTGTAAGCAGCCAACACATCAATAAAATTCAAGGAGGTACTGATATGTACATCAAGTTGGTTCTTTGCAAGAGGAGAGATCACGGTACTCTCGTGATTGCCACTGCACCGGCATTTGGCAGCATCCGTCCGGGGTACGAGGTGATGCTCAACCATGAGGAAGGAGTTAAGCCTTTCCGGTGTGACGTACTCAGCACCGTGGATTGCGAGATCGACAGCGAAGCCTACAATTTCATTCTGGCATCTCACACGATGACCAGCAGAGATCTGTACACGGTTACGCAGACCGTTCACTACTTCAATGTAGGCGAAACTAATCTTCCTGATTAACTTGCGGATGTGGTGGAACTGGCAGACACGCTGGATTTAGGTTCCAGTGGATAGACCATGCAGGTTCGAGTCCTGTCATCCGCACCAGCGTCTAATTGACGCACACTGCCGGCCGGATACGACGACGACCAGGCAAGTAAGTAGTCGTGTAGGGAGTTAACACATAGGTCAAGTGGTGCTGACGCTCTCCTGAAGTCCGGTTGCCCCACTAGGTTGCAGTATTATAACCCGTAGCTGCAACTGAAATCGGGAGGGAGTTGCCCCGGCAGCAGATCATTTCAGCTGTCGGAGCCTGGCCGCACGCGCCGATAGTGACGCAGAAGAGCGGCCCCATGTGATCTAGCAAGGATGCGAGGAGTAATAACGTGTAGCTCTGAGTGATACGAATAGCACTATCTGTTGGAGCATGCACATTCCTTGTTAGAGCCGTAGATCCGGCAACATTATTGGGCCTCAGGGGGTCGCCCGTCTTGTTGTCAAATTGTCAACAAGGACGAAGGCAAGAAGCATGGTAACATGTTGAGCAGACTTTGACGAGAGATGCGACCCAGGCGCCAAGTGGGAAAAGGCGCCACACGAAAAGTACGTCACCGTCAGTGAAAAGATATATCTGACGGAAGCGACACTATACTGCCTGTGTGATGGTACATAGTATAGTGGGGGCGTGCAGGTTATTGTTGTACGGGTACCTAACAACCCCGGGAAATTCTCCATTGCAACATTTACTACGAGAGTGCAGAATAAAGTATCTTGTGCCAGAAGTAGACCTCAGCAGAGATGGAGATCTGTGAGCGAGCTGCAAGAGCGAATGGATCGAAAATGACACAAGCTGTGATCGGCCCCTTTCCGACAATCAATCCGGTGAGGGTTGGGGATGCGTCCCCAGTAGGATAGCGGACATGAATTGAGCAGAGGCTACGATGACCAACTCTTACTTGAGCGTCAGGCGTAATGTAACCGGAGAGATTGTTCGTAAAGGGGCCGTCATTGTTTCATCAAATTAAATCAGGATTGGTTCGGCCTGTGATCAAAAACAACTCTTAGAGCTTGATGGAAGCTTACGCAAAGGCGTGCGCGTATTAAAACAGCGTCCGCTGGAAGCTGGCATACCCCAGGGGAGACAGCCGATTGATCATCGGTAGTATGCCAACATGCAGGAGTAACTCAGATGGTAGAGTATCTGCCCTCCAAGCAGACTGCCGCGGGTTCGAGTCCCGTCTCCTGCTCCAGGGTACACACGATGCCCTCCCATGTGCTGTACTGTTCCGTTCCTTTCTGCGCCGCCGCCTATGTGCCGCCACACATAGGCGGCATTTCTTTGTTGTAGAATCGTTATTGTACATGATTCAACACAAATCAACGATCATCGGAGGTATCAAAATGAGTACTTATCTGAATTCTATTCCTGTGAAATGTATCTCTATTCGAGATAGCATGCCGGATCAAGTTCAAGTAGGTGAGAGCTATCTGCTGTCGCTCGATTCTATCTGGCAGGTCAAAAAAGACGAAGTATATGCAAACATCTACACTAAGGATGAGCGATTTGTCGGCAACATGCTTGTTACGCATTTTCAGTTCGAAGATGTAGTGACAAAACAAACAGAAGATCTCCTGGCCCGGCTTCGTGAGAGTTTCTACATTGAGTAAGGAGGAGTCAGCCATGGAGATCATCTTTGCAAGATGCAAGACAGCCAGCACGAGCTTGCCTAAACAAATCGAAATTGGTAGGATGTACTTAGTATCAGTAGAATCAATACACAAAGATAGCAATGACGATGTCTACGGAGATGTGTATGATCTTCACTCCAAATTCATTGGTCGTATGAAACTAGATCACTTCTTGTTTGAGAACGTAATCACAGGGTATCAAGAAACCATGCTAACTTACTTGCATCGAAACAAGTTGATTCAGTGAGGTGACATAATGGCACAGTTTAACATCTTAGCAGCACGGCTCAAAGAAGCGTCGCAGGAGTACTACACCACCGGCAAGCAAACAATGTCGGATGAAGTGTTTGACGCTGCACAGAAACTGCTCAAGGAGCACAACCCGGATGCAGCAGAAGTGTCACAGGTCGGTTGGGGATATGAGGTCGGCCAAGATAGTACTCCAGGTGAAAAGTTTCAACACACTTATGGGCTAGTAGGATCGTTAGATAAGGCCCATAGTTGGGAGGAAATCAACAAAGTCCTCAAAGGAAAGAACGTTGATATATCGTTGAAACTTGACGGACTTTCTATGGTCTTGTATTACAAACAAGGCGTATTAGTCCGAGCTGTGACTCGTGGAGACGGCGTAACTGGAATTGATGTAACTGATAAGATACTTCATGTTGTCGAAGAGCATCAGATCCATCTGAAAGACAAAACCTTCACTGGAGCAGTTCGTGGCGAAATTCTTATGCTGAATTCTGATTGGGATAAGTTCAAAGCGCTGCATCCAGAAGCTAAGAACTCAAGAAACGCTACTGCAGGTCTACTGAATGCAAATGAAGTTCGAGACGATCTCAAATACCTTACAATTGTAGTTTACAAGATTGTAGGCTCACAGTCTAAACCGCCTATGTCCATGCCTACTATGAATGTATGGCTTCAAGATAATTTCATGTTTACAGCTCCTCACGCTGGAGGCGTTCTAAACAGTTGTGATAATTTCAAAGAATTGTCAGAAATCTTGAACGGCAACGCATTACCTACTGACGGGCTTGTTATGAAGTTGTTTGACATCGGATGGAATTCATCTACAGGAGAGGTCACATATACTGAACAAGCATATAAGTTTCCTGCAGAAGTAGCGGTGACGGAAGTAGATCATGTGGAATGGAACTTAACAAAGAATCGGTTACTTGTTCCTAGAGTTAGTCTGAAAACAGTTCATATTTCAGGAACCGACGTAAGCTGGGCAACGGGTTACAACGCAGAGTATATCCTCAACAACCGCATTGGCCCCGGTGCAGTAGTTTCTGTAGAGAAACACGGAGAAATAATTCCTAATATAAATGAAGTGCTTGTGCCTTCAGAATTCTATCAGGTTCCTTATAGATGCCCGTGTTGCTATACAGAGCTAGACTGGCAAGGTGTTCATCTTGTTTGTCCTAATGAAAATTGTAGCAATGCTAAATTGCAAGACTTGCTCGTTTGGTCTGATGTTCTTGCTCCAATTGATGGATTTGGTGATACGCTTAGAACTAAATATTTCAAGCAGCTGTTACGCCCAGATGTTAGTATTGAAAAGCTGATGACTGATCGGCCGCTTATCCAAGATCCTGCGGGTGTCCAAGATACAATGTGTAACACAATGTTACAGAAACTGTACAGCGATGATCCGGTGGGTCCTGTCTCGGCAATTCAGTGTCTTAATATTCCAAGAATTGCAGACATGAACGCAGCTAAGTTGAACCAGTATTTTGTCACACTTCGAGGCAAAGGTATGACATGGCCTCAGGTTATTGATCATATTCTAGATCGCAGAAATTTCTACGAAGTAGCTGATGCTATCGGGAAAGCTAACGCGGAGTCTGTTCAAAACAATCCAGTGAAGTTAGAGAGGTTGAATTTCATTTCACATCGTCTTGTAGATGTTGGGATGACATTGATTCAGTACACTCCTGTCGCTATAACTGGTAAACTGTCAGTCCGTAGATCCGATTTCGACGCAGAGCTCCGCAAGTATGGATTTGTTATCTCAGAGATCAAATCAGGTGTAGCATATCTTATCACAGATGATCCAAATTCTGGATCTGAGAAGAATCGAAAAGCTGATAAACTCGGCATCCCTAAAATCACCGAAGCTGAATTCAGAGCAAAGTACATGGAGGTACTAGGATGAGCATACTAGTGAATGGTATGGAGATGCCAAAAGATAAAAGTCTGTGGCTCTGCATCCATCCTGATGGAACAGTCTACAACATAAAACCAGATCATGGTGGTGGAAGGCAGGGCAATGCTGTTTTCCTTCCTCCGCACGGTCGGTGCATTGATGCGGATAAAGTGAGACAGGAAATTGACGAAAGACGGCCGGGTAGAAGCTATGAAGATGCGTGGGCATTGACTGTGATTGATGCTGCTGATACTGTCATTGAAGCTGACAACGAGGTACCCGGATGAAAACAAACAGAGGGTTGAACTACAACATTTCAAAGATGATTACGATGTAGATTGTTCTTTACAAGAAAGTTCTGCATGGGTTCCGCACATATGGCTTGGAGTTGATTGCCCAAAAGTTAGAATCATGTATAAGGATGCTGTAGCGAACGGCCTGACATTGGATAAGAACGATCCAGAAACAAATGAAAACGGCTGGTGTGACTTTCCGATCCCGAAAGAAGCAGTGATCCAGTCTCGGATGCATCTCAATAGAACGCAAGCAGCAGAACTTGCAGAAAAGTTGCTGTTCTTTGCTCAAAACGGCTATCTTCCAGAAGAGGTATGCAATGATGACTGAAGTTTACAACTGTATGATAGATGTCTTTCGTGTTGTTGTTTATGTTCTTGCAATCTTAGCATTGATAAAGTATTTGATGGAGACATGACACAATAGAACGATGCTCAATGCCGCCATACTGCAGGGCAGATATGAAAGTAGTATCGACGTAACTACGGAGGTGATAAGATGAGTCGAGAAGCTGCAATCAGATCCGCAGATGAGTTGAAACCTAATAGCATAAGTTTAGAAGAAAAAGATCGATGGTTGAGTTCTCTAGAAAGTGCAATTAAGATTGAAAATCATGGAAAAGATGTAACTCTAGTAATTCCTGAATATCTAGAGATAGAATATGTTCTCATGCGCATAGCACTAGAACACGGAGAGCTTGAAAGCTATAATAAGTATGCAAAGCTCTTTAACAATGATCTGCATAAATGGATGTCGGAAGTGCTGCACCAATTCTCGCCGGATCCAAAGGAGGATGAACAACAGTGAACTATGGAGGTAAATGCCCTTACTGGGACTGTAGTAACCGAAATGAGTTAGGCTACTGTAGAACGACAGCTTGCATCAATCCTAAGTACCAATCAAATACTTATTCGTCATCAACCTCTACTAGTGTTGAGACGACCAGGTATCGTGTATATACTAGTGATAGTACTGAGGAGGACGAATGACCTTTAGTTACTGTAGCAGATGCCGCGGTCTATATCCTAAAAGTAGTATGATTCACCTTGAAACAGGAAAATATGTCTGTGAGTATTGTGCGGGCAAGAATCCGACGCTGATTGTAGATATTGGAGACTTCCACATGGAGTGCTGTCCAGAAGCAATGACTGTCAAACAGCGTAGACACATGATGGCTGTGCTTGGTCGCTACATGCGAAAACTCCAGAAACAGTCCAACGAAACTAAATAAACACCGCCTCACAACCTTGTATACAGATGAAACAAAGTTGTGGGGCGGTTCTATATGAGTAATTGTACCTGTTTATCCATAAGTATTCCTGAATTAGGTATTACTTTAGTTCCAGGGAGTCGAGTTCGATTGGATCGGTTTGAAACTGAGACTTGGACTTTACATCATGGGTGGTACTCATTTGATGGCAATCGAGCGATATGTGGATGGTACTTGACTTCAGCTGATGGAACAATCACTCGGTCGCTCCAGTTGATTGATCTTGACGATATCTACATGGTAGAATAAAGGAGTGACACGATGGAGAAACTTTATACTTTCAATGGTGCTGGTCAGATGATCCAAGAAGGCACAGCCGTAACTACTCCCGAAGATCCATCCGAACGCTGGATAGTTCATTTTGGGTGGTATCATCTAGAAATTCCTGGATCCTATACAATGATGGCCGGGTGGTACATGACGCGCGTATCTGATGGTCACATTGCATCTATCACAGAACCTGTACTTAGTACACTAGTTGTGTTGTGCGATGGTCATCCAGTAACGTGTCCTTGCTATCCTACCCCAGTAACTCCTGGTCCGGCAGTTCCAAATCCAAACTTCGCAGGAGCTACAATTCACACAATTGATGGTATCATTGCAGTCAATTCAGGTGTAGCACAAACATTCGGTGAACCTTCTATCTTCCCTGAATTCATTCAAGTGAATGATGTAGTTGTCGGAACAAATGGATGTATCGCCAAAGTAACTGAGATCGGATACATGGGTGAAGATCTAGAAGATCTCCAATACTTGATTGTAATGTCTACAGGAACTATGTTAGCTCGTTCCGACACCTGCGAAGCTCAGCAATCATCTTAGCATCTTTCTGCTAAATAATCATCCAAGGAGATTCGACTATGGATGTTGTATTCATAACTACAAGTGCATATAATCTGTCTAATGTAGCGGTCAAGAACGGTCAAGTTATTGCCCTTCGAGATGCGCCGGGATACTACTACGATCATGACAACACGCGCTGGCATGTCGGTGGCCTAGTACAGACAACAACACTGCCTCCGCTTATTGATATTGTTGAGGCCTCTCCGGCAATTTACCTGCTGACTGCAGTGGATGGATCTTACAGCCCTGGTGTATATGTGCCTAATGAACTACACACAGAGTGGATCCGAATTGCAGGAAATGTGATCGAAGATGATGTCCCCAACGATTCTCATGATTATGTGAGGCGAAATCAGACCTGGGTAGAACCTTACTCAGTGATGTCGTGTACGGGAGTCGCATCTGATGTTTCCAGGATCAACACAGCTATCGCTGATTTCTACAGTTCAAATAGACAGTATGGGACAATCAAGATCGTCGGAGAATTGAACTTCGGTTCCAACTTAGGGCTATCGCTCTTAGCTTCAAATCCGGATCAGAGCTTGACACTAGACTTCTCCGCAGCAACAGTCACTGCTGACGATCCATATTCTGGCTGCATGTTTGAGATATCGTATCGTGGATCAGCGTCACACGCTGGTGGTAAAGTTCAGATCATTGGACTCGATACAACTGCTGTGTGCGGATTCATCTTCGACATCTACACAATACAGCAAGTCGAATTGATTCGATGTGCTCTCCAACACGGTTATGGCGCCTATGGAACAACATCAACAATTGTAGTTTCGTCCGCCAGTCCGTTCAAACTCATCGACTCCTCAGTGATGTTTGTGGATACAACCACAGCAACCACCAAACCATTTATGAAATCTGAGTTTGAGATGATTCCAATCATTATCACAGGTAATACATTCCGATTCACAGATCCATCGAACAACTTGACAGAGATAATTGTTGATTTCTTGGATCCGTGGAGTAGCTACTGCGTATTCGAGGACAATGTGATTGTCGGATCGTTGATTGTCCGTACTGATGTTAACAACACACCTGTTGTCATGAATACATCATTGAACAATACCGTATTGAGTGAGGTGTAACTAGGTGACAGATATCATTTACAACGAAGGTAGAGTAGTTGGTTTCAGCGCTTATGAGACCTACATTCGGCAGCACTTGTCCGAACTAGGAAGTAGCATTGAGCCTGCAAGCGAACGCGAATGGCTTGCTTCAATGCTTGATGGCGGATCTGCTGTTCTGCTGAAGATCCCGGCAGGTATCTCTAACGCAGTAGCGCATAACACTGGATGGTTCTACTTAGATATGAATCTTCCAAATACTAATGCATACATGACGCGGCTGTGCGCGGCAAATACAATTACTGCGCATCTGTTTGCAGGACATGGAAACTACACTATCAATAGTTTCCCGAGAATTGCAACATCTATTGCCAGTTATGGTGACTTGATCCCTAACACGCAATCTGAGCATCCTACTGGTGCTTACTCTTCGATAAACTCAGTTCCGATTACAGCCCAATCGACTGCACTAGATGCGATGAAGCACAAGGCGGAGCTGTATGCTAAGATCATTGATGGCGTAGTAATTCAACCAGGTACTTGGGTCGAGAATCCAAATGCCAGCGGAGGTTCTCCTTCATACTTCTTACAGCCTGATCTGAAGAAGTCTCCTGGTATTCGTTTGAAGATTGCTGTCGATTCAAAAGCTGATTTCGATGAAGATGTTGAGATCCTTTTGATCGGCTGGACTAATCGCTCTGTCGTTGCTGGCGAAGTAGGAACCAGCTTAGTAGACCCTTCACCTACTGCATCAGGTACACCCAATCCGTTAGATCAAGATTTCTTAGGGCCTGCTACGTTCCCTTGGGCATCTAAGATCGTGTTTGTAACTCCCTCGTATTCTATGTATTGGGCCAACCAGCGTCTAGACGAGATTGAAGATAAGATCGAGGGAATGTCAGTTACTACTGTTTCTTATGAAGATGTAACGGTATCCGGGCTTCATGGTTCTACTGAAACTGTTGAAGATGCTATCATCAAAGTGATGCCGCATGTAGACGGGCAGCCAGACGATCCTGTGTTTGGTCTGTCAATGAAGTCACGCAGTAACATTTCTAAGCTTGATGAGACATACACAGTAAACGCGAATTCATTAGATGGTTACATCAAGTGGTCTGATCTGATCCCAGCTCTGCATAATCTGTATCCTGCAATTGTTCCGGGTTATACGGTCCATGGTAGAATCGATGCGTTGACATCATTCTTGCGTCAGCTTAGCAACAGCCTGAGCGATGCAAGCAGCGGCCAATACGTCATCAATGTAGAGAATAACAATATCACGCTCGGTGATTATGTCTTTTCCGATGACGAGATTTCTAAGTTCCAGTTGAACTTGATTCCGTCAGCAACTGCCCTCGGTTCTGACAACACCTTCAAAGGACACTGTCGGTTGCTCAATGGATCTACAGTAACTGGCAATAAGCCGATGTTCAAAGACATGAAACTTGATCTCTTCGGTTACATGTCTACATACAACAACGGAACTGATTCAGAGTCCACATATACGCACACATTGAACATGTTAGCCACATTGACCATGATCAAGAATGACGGTTTCCAATTTGGCGCCAATTGTGACCAGTGGTATCAAGTATTTGTTCTTGATGATAGAACTAATATCTGCACGCTACTGAATGTCATCTTGTCTCTGCGAAAGGGCAGTGCTAACACAGGTTCTAACAGCATAATGATCGCTAGCGGTGGTAGATCAATGCTACGAAATGCGGATCAAGGTGTTTGGGGTGCCAGCTGTTGGGTTCATACAGACATCATGGCCTACATTCGTATCAAAGGAATTATCTCAGCGATCAATTCTGCTGGAATTGCTGATACAATTGTGAAATTTAATTCAATAGCAAGTTCAGGTTCACCTAAGATATATGGTGTAGTGTACGGTCGATCTGATCTGATTGGTGGAGCTAGTGCTCCTTATTCTGCTTCCGGTTCGTTCTCTTCTTGTGCAGTAACTGGCGCAGTTGGAATAACAGAACGTCTTGGCGGTCAAGATAACTGGCCCAACACAGGAACTATTACTGCCACCGCAGAGCTTGTTGATGGTACTACACGGCAAGTTACCATAAACCTCTCCTAAGGTGATGTATCATGATTTCTGCCAATAAACTAGTAAACATTCTCGGCACATATCTATACAAACATTTGGATGGTGCATTCAAATACATTACTTCATCTAACATGTGCGATGTTTACTTCACCCTCCTTTATCAACTTCGTCCTGAGGATCAAAGTCCTAGCAACACACCAGAAGAAAACGATGTTCATGAACTGACAATCAACCTAAATCTCACCACTTATCAAAATAAGATTCGTGTAAACATCATAGAGAGAACTCCTATGGAGAAGACACTTGGCTGCGATGTATATCCACCAGAGAAACTCCAAGATCTAGAAGCAGCTAAAGATATGATATTTGCAAAAGTAGTGAAACGAGTTTCAAAAGCATACAAAGATTTTGACTTCCTTTTCTGATAGAGGAATGGCCGCAATTGCTCTATCAGCCATGTGACCTCCTTTCACATAAAACGGTGGCCGTCTATCAATGTCCAGTACGGGGAGCTGGATTGCGATAGGCGGTCATTGTTGTATGAATCGTTATAGTAGATGTAGGACATGTTCTTACATATCAAAACAAATAAGGAGATAAAAATCAATGAACTTCGAATTTCACAATGAAGTGGTCAATGTCACTCCGGAGATGGCAGCTGAGTGGCTTGAGAAGAATGTCGCCAACAACCGTCCTGTTCGTGCTGTCGAAGTCAGCAAGTTCGCACGCGACATGATGAATGGCAACTGGCGGCTGACTCACCAAGGTATCGCATTCAATACAGAAGGCCGGCTGATTGACGGTCAGCATCGTCTTCGCGCGGTCATTCAGTCTAAGTGTACTGTTCCTATGATGGTGTGGTACAACCTTCCGGAAGAGTGTCTGCCGATGATTGATACCGGCCTTGCGCGAACCGCAAGTGATAGCATCGGCTTCCTGACGGCGGACAATGCATACACTTCCAAGATCGTCATCTCTGCTATGCGGATGATGTATCGCATCTCGCACAACCTTCCTCAGAAGACGAAGTTCAGCCCCACAGAGTTGTACGACCTGCTTCGTCAGAACGACAACTTGGTCCATGGCCTTCACTATCTAGTTGTCCACAAGCATTCTCCTATCCGGTCGTCTTCTTACTTTGCTGCGCTCATGTTTGCCGTAGCTGCTGGAGAGTCTTTGGAGGATGTCCTCAACTTCGATAAGATGGCTACGCATGCTGAGCTGAGTCAAGGCAACTACAATTTCCGTGCCGCAGTCAACTTCCGGTACTGGTACGGCGAACCGCGCAACAACTCTCATGAGGACGATCTCATCAAGTACTGCTGCAAATGCATCTACTGCTTCATCCACAACAAGCAGAAGAGCCCGCAGCTGCGCTATCAGATCACTGCGGATCAGTTCAATCTGCTCAATCGCATCGTCTCTGTTGAAGCGATCAAACATTACAGAGCAGATGAGGTGAAGGAATGAATCGTCAAGTCAAGCAGCAGCGGCGTCGCTTGAAGAAAGAGAACAAGCAGCTCCTCACAACGATCAGCAATCTTCAAGCAAAGCTGGATGTTGAGCGATACATCAATCAACAGCTGATGCGCCGTCCGGACATACAGCAGTTCGGGACTCAGGTTCGACTGGATCGAAGAAACCTCGGAGTATTCAATCGTGACGATCTAACGAATATGTTGCAAGAAAATGTAGCTTCGAACATCGCTCAGTTGATCGTTCAGCGATCGTTACTACGCTACAGGGCGACGCTCGAAAGCGATCTTGACATTGTAGTGTCAGTACAAATCGGCGTAGCCAACATTCGAGATGAGTCTCAGCCTACTATTCAAGACGCGCTTAATACAATACCAGGCCTCGAACAGATTCAAGAACGTCTTCGAGCCTATGGAGGACTATAACATGTTTGAACGCTGTCAGCTATGCAAAGTCAACAAACGCGTGAATGATGCGCGTGAAAAAGGTGACCCGTCTTGCTGTAAGTGGTTTCTGGACAATGTGATCTGTGGAGACGAATATGACGCTGACAACTGTCCTGATTTCGAACCTCTGGAGGTAGACAGATGATCACTATAACTAAGCCTGAAGGTAGCTTTGCCTGTTCTTGTAACTGCTGTTTCTCTCGCAAAGATGTTCGAGAGATAGAATTCAGCAATGATAGAATGGGGCATGTAATTGTGTTATGTTCTGATTGTTTCAACGAACTAGCAAATAAGGTGAAAGAGGTCGGTACCAATGGTTAATCATTTCACACTGAAAGACTGCTGTCGAGTAGTTCGTACACAAGAACTCGGTGAAGAATTTCATAAATTCTGGCGCAGTGTAATGGACGCTCTGGTCAATATCATCAATGAAGGTTCTACCTCAGCATTGTACTATCTTTCAGATAGGTTGTTGACAAAATCTGAGTTTGATGCATTGCTTGATAGTACAGGTATCTGCAACACGCTAAAGCAGCTTGCGGATTATCTTCCTGATCATGCAAACTGCGCACTCTATCCTGATTTTCCGGAAGAAAAGTCTATTCACGACATGATCATTCAGAGTATGCCTTTTGTGTTCTACACTCTCAAGCGCATCCAAGCAGAAGAAACCGATACAGTCCGGTCTGCTCTGAATCGTCAGGTCATTATCTTCCGCTACACGCGATTGAAAGATCGCTATGCAATTGTGAGCTATTTTAGTCCTCCGAATGTGATGTGAGATCACCTTATATAAAGTTGCGTAGATCGTTACAGTATATCTACCGAGGGTTTTGTAGCATCCTGACAGCCCCTCGTAAAACAAAAATAAAGGAGGAAGTAACATGAAAATGAACCACGCGAAGAATGTTCCTCGGACTTCATGATTGATCTGAATGGAGGTATCTGATCATCAAGTAGTACAAAATCTAGAAGTTCTTAGGAGGAACAACAATCATGAAAAAGCTACTAACTCAAGTCAAAGATGCTCTTCGTGCCATCCCTGGAATGGTCACAGCAATCTTCATCCTCTCCGTCGTCTCCATGAATCTCCTCGCAAATAAATCTGTTTTCAACCTGCCGTGGCTTGCGTCAACGGCGGGCATCTTTGTTTCATGGATCTCTTTCCTGTGCATGGATGCTGTCTGCAAGCGATTCGGCGCAAAGACCGCTACTATCCTTAACACCGTTGCGATGCTCGCTAATCTGCTCACTGCTGTAATGTATATGCTGATTGTGAAGATTCCAGGCATTTGGGCCGCAAGTTATGCTGGAGCTACAGAAGAGATCAGTACAGCTATCAACAACGGATTAGATGCTACTCTTGCTTCTACTTGGTATGTAGTGATTGGGTCTGCTCTTGCAATGTTCCTTGGCGGTGTCACTAATTCTGTTGTAAACAAGTTCGTTGGCAAACATGTCGATAAGAAAGACACCTATGGTGGATTTGCTATTCGCAGTTTCCTCTCCACTGCTGCAGGTCAGTTCGTTGACAATTTTGTATTTGCACTGTTCGTGTCCTACGTGTTCTTCGGCTGGACTTGGAAGCAAGTTCTCGTCTGCTCGTTCATGATGATGCTACTTGAGCTGGCCTTCGAGGTCGTATTCTCTCCTATCGGTTATCGTCTTGCGAAGAACTGGAAGAAGGATCAGGTTGGTGCAGCTTACTTGAAGGAGTACAACATTGAAGTCTGACATTAAATTAGAGAGACTCTCTGGTCTTGAGATAGGCAAGCTCGTCAACGATGGCGAGCTTGTTCCTACCGACATCATTGAGTACTTCTTTGACCGTATCGAAAAGTGGAACGGTCTGCTAACTGCATACACCTATACTCGAAAGGATGAAGCTCTCAGGGCTGCAGAGAAGCTAGAACAGCGATTAGCTGCCGGCGAGTATTGCGGACCGTTTGCCGGTGTGCCAGTCTGCTTGAAGGACTTTTTACCTTCCAAAACCGGATGGACAAATTCCCACGGTGGTGTTCCGGTTCTAACCGATGTAGACGCATATGATTCAGAGTTCTGTAAAGCAGCTGAGTCGCTTGGTGCGATCGTAATCGGAAAGACCAATGCTCCCGCTTTCGGATTCAGCGGTGCTTGCGAGAATTTCCAATATGGGGCTACAGCTAATCCATTTGATCTGAACCGGACTTCTGGAGGATCTTCTGGCGGTACAGCATCGGCAGTTGCATCAGGACTTGCCATCTTTGGCGAAGGCGGCGACGCAGGTGGATCTATCCGAATTCCTGCAGGTTGGTGCAATCTGTTCGGATTCAAGCCCTCGCTTGGAACTGTGCCTAGTGTGTGCAGACCCGATGCATGGGCAGCTACACATCCTTTCTGCTTCAATGGATGCTTGACCAAGACAGTAGCAGACAGTGCAACTATGCTGAATGCAATGGCCCATTACAATCCGAGAGATCCATTCAGTTTGCCGATCAATGCGAACGTGGATTTCGTAAAACAGATGGAGATGCCAGTATCTGGTCTCCGTGTTGCTGTAACATTCGACTTTGATCTGTGGCCTGTGGTAGATCATCGGGTGAAACAGCTCACTTGGGAAGTTGCAAAGAAACTAGAATCTGCTGGAATAACTGTTGACCTAGTTCACTTCAACTTCAAGCACGATGTAAATGAGATAATGAGAACTTGGGCAACTTGGATCTCTGTTGATACTGCACTCGATCTAGCTGCTTGGCGTGCTCGTGGTATAAATTTTGAAGGAAAGTATTTCGAGCAAGTTCCAAAAGAGTTCATCACGTACAACAAGTATGCTGCGGAGATGAATATCAATGTTTTTCGGTCCTTCAACGACGTCAAGACAGACATCTTAGATAACTTTGAAGATATCTTCGAGTCTTATGATCTTATCTTGTCTCCTACTGCCATCTGTCTTCCAATGAAACAGCATCAGCATGGCCACTGCAATGAACGAATTGATGGAAAGTTTCTAGACAGCGAAACAGATTTCATCTCGTTCGCCGAAACTCCTCTGGCCAATTTCGTCGGATATCCAGCAGCCTCTGTTCCTGGTGGTCTAATTAGAGAAAATGATCAGGATATTCCGATCGGCGTTCAGCTGATTGGTCGTCAGTATCGAGATGATCAAGTGTTCGCAGTAGCGCGAACTCTTGAGAAAATCAATCCTTGGATGGACAATTTCATTCCTGTGTGGACTAAGCTGAGTAGATAAGAGATCGTTATAGATAGTGTACAGTATGTACCAACACGCTGTACACTATCTTTTGATTATCTTTTGACTCCGGGAGGTTATTCATGAGTAATACATACAATCCTGAGATAATGCAGAAGTGTATTGATCATGCGCGGACAAAAATGGCACGGGGCCAAGGTGGTCCATTTGGTGCAGCTGTTGTAAAGGATGGGCATGTGATTGTCATCACATCTAACTCAGTCCTAGCAGACAACGACCCTACTGCTCATGCTGAGATAAACGCCATCCGAGAAGCCTGCAAGGCACTTGATACTTATGATCTGTCTGGTTGCGAGCTCTACGCTACCGGTAGTCCTTGCCCAATGTGCTTGAGTGCAATCATTTGGGCAAACATCAAAGTAGTGTATGTTGGCGGCGAAGTCAAAGACGCAGAAGCCATCGGGTTCTGTGATCAGTTCATCTACGACTTCCTCGAGAACGGCCACGCCGGGTTCGGCGATGACACAATCGTGGATCTAATTCTATGTGGTGAAGCTAGTCGACGGGCAGTCAAAGCGATGTATGACGAATACGCTGCAATGAACAGCACTATCTATTGATTATGGCTAAGGTGAAGTCACTTCCTTATGATGGAGTACACCTAGTCCGAGATGAGCTTCCAGAACCAAATGTTCAGCTCTGTATCGATCTCGAGGAGAACGAAGATAGTGTAGGTGGAGGTGCAGCGGCACTTGGCGCTGATGGCAAGTGGTACTGGACATTTGATGGAGAGATAACTGATGATTGCAGATACAAAGTCAAATCGTGGCAATACTTATGATCTCCACAGTAAGTTCGACATTCAACAACATAAGGCACACTATGTTAACTATCTTGAGGTGATTGTAAGACCAGATGGAACTGTAGAATATGCTGTTCCTTCACATCAAGAGAAGCTGATAGCTGTTGCTTGTGAAACTCTGAATAAAACTCGGAAGCAGATCGGAGACGAATGCCCTCCAGAATTCTATTTCGATTTCTGCAAGTACTTGTGCAATATCACAGGATGCATTTCACTCTGGATGCGCAATATGATTGCTCCAGAATCTATCACGCAGTTTCAATACAACAAGCTAGAGGAACTCAAAAGAGAGAAGCTGTTCGTTCCTGATGCAGCATTATGTAGTAGATACTGTTTATGAAATGAGTGTAATATCGTGGATAAAGATACAATAACAGAAGGCCTCAACCTAGCGTGGAATGGACAAGAATATGGACAAAAGCTGCTTGACGAAGCTACTACACAGCGTGATTTTGATCTAGGTAGCGCATGCAAAGCTGCATTCAGATTCTTGTACTACATCTTTATGGATGAACGACGCAAAGAGAAGAAAGAACGTCTTGCTAAACTAGAACTGGAGGTTTCAGATGAGATTCGCGGATCATGATCCTTTACAGTCCGGCGAAATGGAAGTCCATGTTTCGTCTTACAAGCCCAACGGTAAGTTCTATTGTTCGGCTACTCTGCGAGATCGAGCGATTGAAATGAATACGCCTGAGTGGTTCCGGTGGCTTGCAACCGCAGTTCCTGATCTAGGTCGTGGAGCTTGCTATGTTGTAACTTACACTACATTATCTCACCGGAGCATGAGCGTAGTAGAGTATGATCATAGCATCATCTTTGATGAGAACAAGACTGAAATCCCTGAAAATCGAGACAACTGGCGAACTACAGCGCATGCAAGTGACGAACCGGATATGTATGCAATTATCTTCTACAGCTAAGAACCTTCTATAATGCTGTAAGATCAGCATACTAGGAGGATGTTCCTCATGAAGATACTAGTACGGCCAATCCCTGTAATTGTTCAGATGTCCTTTGTCATCTCAGATTATCGAGATGATGTGATTGAATGTGCTGTTTCAAGTCGAGATCTGACGAAGAACATGGTTCGTGTCAAATCGTCTAACATATGGGCATATAACATCAACATCCGCCAGAACGGGGATCCAACCGGAGATGTAGTTGTTCAGTTCAAAGGACGAAACGGAGGCCCTGATGACATCTACATGTATTTTGATGTTCCTGTCACTCTGTATCGCCGCTGGCACACCGCACCATCCAAAGGTCATTTCTTCTGGCAGTACATAAGAAACAATTACAGGTACCGGAAGCTCACGGGTGATAAGAGAACTCACCTTCCGAATGGAATAAACTGACATGAAAAGATACATTAGAACTGCTACCGATCCGGTAACTTACAATCAAAATCAAACAGCAGTAGGAGGGCCGCTTAAGACGAAGAAAGGAAGCGTCATCAAGCGGAGCACTAAGTACGGAGTAGGCAAAGAGATTGGAGGAGACATCTATGTGCACAAGGACTATGCTCAAGAAGTAGTGCCATCTAGCTGTTGGCACAACGCTTTAGAGATTCTTGAGGAAGCGTATCCAGATTTCCAATACAACTGCATTCGATGGAGCCCAAAAACACAAAAAGTATCATTCCAAGAAGCCCCTGATTTTGATACAGCTCGAGAACCTGTAGTTGGTGATTACATCACAGTCGATTGCAGCGATGGATCAATTAGCACTGGTCACTCCAATTACATCTGGCATTCGAAGTGGCTGTGGGTTCGGAATGATTATGACGGATTCAACGTTGCTGATAGCTGGAACTGGTCAAAACGATGGCTGAGCACATTAGATGAACCTAGTGACGGGAATGGCATAAGCAGATGGAAAGCACAACTCAGCAGATATGACCTTTCATGATCAATAGATCGTTATAGAATGTGTAGGAGGAAACTTCTACACATTCATTTTATTTTCAACGGTCATGAAAGGACAGTATAATGAAATCAGCAAAAGAAATCAAAGCTATGCTGGACCAGTATGTGATAGGCCAAGAAGAAGCAAAGAAGATACTTGCTGTTGCGGTCCGAGATCACATCATCCGATGTTCAAACCCAGAGGATGAGTTAGAGAAGTCTAATATCATTCTCATTGGTCCAAGCGGCAGCGGCAAGACTCGAATGGCTGAAGCGCTTGCGAAAGCCATGAAGCTGCCAATTGCAATAGCCGATGCGACAAGTTTAACTCAGGCCGGTTATGTAGGCGAGGATGTCGAGAACGTGCTGCTTCGCCTGATACAAGCTGCTGACGGCGATGTTCACCGTGCGGAACAAGGTATCGTATACATCGATGAAATCGACAAGATTGCGCGAAAATCTGAATCTGCGTCCATCACTCGTGACGTTTCTGGTGAGGGCGTTCAGCAGGCACTGTTGAAGATTGTTGAGGGATCTATAGTCAATGTTCCGGCTGACGGCGGTCGGAAGCGTCCTGACGGTGTTGGGTATATTCAAATGAATACCAAGAATGTTCTCTTCATCTGCGGAGGCGCTTTTGAGGGCATCAACGATCGAGACACTATCTACACTTGGGATCTTGTTCAGTTCGGACTGATTCCTGAACTGATAGGTCGTCTTCCAATCATAGCCCGTACATCTCCGCTTACTACTCAGGAGCTGGTTGATGTTTTGTGCAATGTGAAGAATTCTATTCTTCAGCAGAATAAGAGACTTTTTCGTCAGCTTGGATGTATCTTGACCTTACATGATGATGCTGCAAAACTGATTGCTGTCTCAGCGAAGACAGAAAACATCGGAGCTCGCGGCCTCCGTCGTCTGATGGAGAAGATCCTTTTGGATGTAAAGTTCGCTCTTCCTGATCCTGCGATCACTAAATTTGAGATCACCACAGAACTAGTTCGCAGAAAATTATCGTAGCATCGTTATAGTAATCACCAACGCGGAAAGGAGAAATCAAATGCAGTGTAATACTAACGATTTGTATCCTGACATTCGGCGAATTCCTGTCTACGCTGTTCGCATTTTCTTGAAGGACGGATATCAACCGATGGCAGACCTCGCACTCGGCCAAGGCGGAAGGCCGACAGGAGAAGTCGTCACAGTACACTGGGATGACATCTACGAACTCGAGAAGTATCACATCAGCGCATACACATTCATCTATGATGTTCGTCCTGTTGTAGCAACTAGTACATTTCAGTCGCTATTTGCACAAGGACAGATGGCGGACAATCACAACTAAGAAAGGAGAATAAAAATGTCTGCAAGTATCGACACAATGCTCTACGTGGGCGAAGTTCCTTGGCACGGTCTTGGCGTCAAGTACGACAAGGCTCCCAAATCCTCTCAGGAGATCATTGACGGCGCAAAGCTGAACTGGGCCGTCGCAGCCGATCCCATGTACACCGAACACCACAGCAAGATCCCCGGATACCACACTCTGTACAGAACCGACACGATGGACATCCTGGGCGTAGTCAATCAGAAGCGCGTCAACATCGTTCAGAATTCTGACACGTTCAACGCCTTCAACGAGATGATTGATCATAGCGTGGATTTCGAGACCGCTGCTTCTCTGTCCGGAGGTCAGATAGTGTTCGGCTGTTTCAAGATCCGATCCAAATACACGCTGCTGGACGATGCGGTTGATCACTACTTCGTTGTCATGAACGAGCATCTTCGTCCCGACGGTAAGATCACAGTGCTCAACACTCCGATCCGTGTCGTCTGTCAGAACACACTCGCAGCTGCCCTCAGCAACAACTGCTATCGGCTGCGTATTCCTGTCACTTCCGACATCGGCATCAACAGAGATCTGATGGACAAGCTGCTGGTCTCCGTAGATTCCGCAATCAGCAATCTTCAGACCCGATGTGAGAAGATGGCCCTGGAGCATGTCTCTCGTGAGAGCATCGAGAAGCTCCTGGACGAGCTCTTTCCCAAGACCGGCGATCCTAACGATCCGGATTCGCTGTTCAGCAAGGCCAACCAGCGCGTCGACATGATGCGTGATACCTTCTTGTCTCAGTGCATGGGAGCTGACAACCTGGCCAATTTCCGCGGGACCAACTATCAGATCTTCAATGCACTGACAGACTTCACGACACATTACTTCGCGAAGGTCGACAAGGCCTATGATCTGGACTACCGCATGAAGCTGATGCCCGGAATGGGAGCGGTAGACACTCCCGCTGGTATGGTCACCAAGTTCCTCAAGATCAAAGATCGTCTCGTCGCTTGATAGAAGAACGCAAATATGCCGAGGCTGATTTTCAGCCTCGGCACTTCTATGTTAACTGCTACTTCGGCAGATGATATTCTGATACAATCGCCATATGTAAAGCAACAGCAGCTACTTGGATCGCTTCTTTGCGAATTAGCTCAATGCCACCACGCTCTGGATGCCGGATCGCACTCGAGAATGTCTCATTGATGGCCTCACCGAGCTCACCTACTTCTTCTGCTAGAATACTCATCCATTCAAACGGTGTAACATGATCTTGGTTTCCATAGATTTCATCTTGTCGAATGATCTCATCTAGAGTTTCTTGCGCCAGATCGATGTAACACTTGTCCGGCTGGCATATCATCTTGTTTCTCACTTCTTCCGGAATTACTGTAAGAAGTTCTGACCAATTCACTTGAGTGTTCTCCATGTAACTACTAGTCCTTTCATTCAAATGTTTCTGCGATCTGTTGATGATCCTTAAGTTGTTTGTATAGAATATCCTCAGCTCTTGGGAGTGCGCGTCTGAGGTCTTCAACTGAGATGCAATATAAATCTCCCATCTGTACTAAATCAGCATCGGTGAGACGACGTTCAACATCTATCATCTCATGGATGAGCAGATCCTCTAATGAATCATATCTATCATTAAGAGTATCTAGTACAGATGGGATCTTACTAGATGCAGCGATGAACATCGCATGCGTATCTAGGTCAGCCCAATACATGGATCCGAATATTGCTTTCAATGAATTCATCTTATCAGCTGGAAGTGTCACTTGAGCTAAGTCATCATACTTTACTTGTCCCCAGTGCTTTCCAAGTTGTTCTCCTGCCTCCATACACAATGAACGGCGTATTGAATACTTGACCTCGTTGAGCTCTCGCTCTATCATCTCTCCAATACGTGGCTTGAAGAAAACAGTGAATGCTAGATCACTGCGATATCCTTTGTGGTTTGGATCACCTGACCCGTCCCATTTGTACCACCAGAAACATTCACAGAAATGTAACAGAGCTGATTGAAGTTTATCTTCATAAGTGACAGAGGAATTGTTGATAAATGTGTGTGTTGCAATGTATCCGAAGAATGAGTAATTGATCTCTATCAACTCATCGCGTTCTTTGAGACACCGCATTCGGAGCGCTTTGTCTTGTGGCATAGAGTCATAGATCTCTAGCGTACGCTTTTTTATATAGTCCTTGTCGTACTTTGCCATGATCTATTCCTCCTAAGGTGTTGTTTCACACCTACGCAATTACTATAACGATCTTCACATATTGAATCAAATCCGTCAAATGAAAGATTTGTGCGAAGCTGGATAGTTCACAAATTATTAAATTTTCGTAAATTTTTCGTAAATTCTATGTTCGAGTTAATGTGACCCCACAGTAACTAGTCGAGTTCTGTACACTTTGACGCAGTTTTTCATAGATGAATGGGCCTTCAATCTCAGGTTTGATTGCCTCATATGCTGCACGAATGCTGCTGTAGCTTACTCCTGTTTCTTGTCGAATGACTTGAACTGACTTTCTGCGGCTCTCTGTGTACCTAGGAGATTTTCTAATCAGATCCATCTGTTCTTTATCAGAAATCCACTTCAAATTGTCTTTTTTGTTGTTGAAGTGATTACCGTCGACATGGTGAACATTATTATAGTGATTAGGGTTATCAACAAAGTGTTCTGCAACTAGGCGATGAATAGCAAAGCTCCGCCCAGAGAAATTCACAAACAGGTATCCTTGATTGATATATGGACGCAATGGCTGTTCTGCTAAGCTCAATGTACCGCCCTCTGGCAGATTCATCAGTTTGTGAGCTCGACGAACTTGGCCATCTTCTGATACCTCATACCCTGCATTCATTGTTGTAGTTTTCCATACTACTGAATTCATTTTATTCACCTCAATTGTATATAAGGTTATGAATGATCTCATTTTAGTAATCAATCAAAAATGAAATCCGTCAAATGAAGGATTTGTGGTGCATCAAATCTGTCAAACGAAGGATTTGTATGTGGACAAATCTGTCAAATGAAGGATTTGGTCTGTGATACCGGTTGCAATCCATGGTATCAAATCTTTCAAATGAAGGATTTGATATGGACAAATTCGTCAAATGAAGGATTTGACTGGACACAAATATACAAATAATAGAATACAGATAATACAGTTTTCATAAAATGAAAACAACAAAAAGAATTATATGCAACCTTCTAGGCCTGGTGAATCGTTATAGTTAGTGAACTAGATTTTTGTGCATCTTGACAAAATTATCTTGACTTCTCAAGCCAGAGGGCTTATAATATCTGTGTACAGAGACGGCGGTCGTAGCGTTGATTCTGTGCTAACTGGAACGCAGTAGCTACGACCTACTGTGTTCACGGTTCCGATATTAAGCAACCGAGTGGATCTGACTCATCCGCCTTGGCGCATCTTGTCGCAAGGCTCTGTCGATGATTCAGGGAAGCTGACGCGGTCTGCCGGGAGAGAGGTTAGCATAGAGTCAACGCTACAACCACCGTCTTTTTGTTTTGGGGAGGAGGTGCATTCACGATTGATTAGCTCTGCAGCAGCAAAGGTACACGCGCAGAAGCTGTTGCGCTATATTGAAGAAGTTTCGGCTACTCGACCGTACTCTCAAACACAATCAGATCTAGCTGAAATCTACAGTACATGTAGCACTATTCAACGGCACATAACTGATACATTGATCAAGTGTGGATCGTTGCAATTGATTCGCCCTGCTGATAGAACAGAGAAGTCAACGAAATCAGATCGAAGAATTGAGATTGCGAAGTTCGGCAACATCTTACAGAAAATGAGTGAAATGGACTTGCCGTTTGTTGAAGCATCTCGGTGTGCTCGATTGCTTTCCACTTGGTATCATCACAGGTTCTTGAATGATCGTCAATCAGAAAGCAACTTTCGGTACAACATCAATCATGTGAAAGATTGGGCTCGCGCAATCGTGCTGGCCTACGGTCACTCAATCGCACATGGTGATGAAAGCACCTTCATTGATACGTTCAACTCTTGGTGCAAATCACTAGACGATCCTAATACTAGCAACTATCCGTTACCTTATAGTGTCTATCAGTTTCAGAAGAATCTGACAGAGGACAAGATGTCTGCGGTCTCATTGGTGTTGTGGGATGTTCTTATGGATTATGGGCTTCAATCAATGTCAGCATCATCTTGTTCTCATATCTACTTCACTTCTAATGATTTGTTGGATCTATGTCATGATGTTTGTCCTCGAGTTGCTCATTGGCATACACACTATGAATTGATTGATCCTGACGGTATTCAGTTGCTGAAACTTCATAAGCGTGGAGGTGATACATTATAATATGTCTGTGATCAAATTTACTCAGTTACCTGATCGTCTTCGGTATCCAGCAAATATCAAGAGCAAGTTATCTACATATCATATCAGTGTAGTGAGTTATGTAGTGAATCACTATGAGAATCGAGTCGCCTTTCGTCGTCGGGTCTGTCAAGTTATCAACACAATCACTTATCGTGTTGTGTCTGGAGATTACATGCCCAATGAATGGTCGCCTGAGGATCCTCTCAACAATCTATCATTAGAAGACGATGCTGTCTTGAAGTACTACTTGAGTAAGATGTCATTGTATGTTGATGAGTCTTCTATTGAGTGGGATGTGATTCCTACTGACGCTAATAACCACAGAGTCGTTCCTGCTTTTGTTCCTCTGGATCCTAAAGAACAACCAAAACTTGTTGCAACTCCGAAAGAGGACTTGTATATTCAACCTCCGTTAGTCCCTAGATTCGACTACACTAAGCCGTATGTTAAGGTGATTGATGGGAACGATGTCTTGGTCATCTATACATCTTTGCCAGAAATTCCTACTAAGCAGAATGAGATATCTGTGACCACTGATGTAAATAACATGACGAATGTGCAGCTGTTACAGCTGTATCCGAATCAATTCATTCGTACTCGAAGCCCTGTAATGTACAATGAATTGCCGGGAGTCCCATTTGATGACCAGCTAGGTCTCTTAATTCCATTCAATGGTTTCACTGAAGATCAGATCAGACGGAATGTGATTGAATATCCTCACCTCTATCAACTACGGCGTGTTACTCCCAAAGGTATCGTCAGTTTCTATCATAGCATTGAAATGAACGGTGAGCTCTATCCGATTCAGGATGTGTGGGACATTCTTCCAGACACGAAGAATCTGCCCAAGACAGCAGAGTACATCAAAGAGTATGTGGTTCGGCGATACTTGCTGGAACGCGATTCTGGCGTCAAGCACAACTATCCGATGTTTGGATCGCTTGATCGTTATTTAACATTGTTCACTACTCCTGCGGAATACGCAGAGTTGGGTGTAGTTGATGATCCTGTAGAGCTTGCGCGAAAATGTGTCTGTTCTCGAGTATCATACAAACAGACCCGAAATCCTATTCTTAGGAGGTTGGGCAATGGATAATTGTATCTTTAGCGCACATTGTACTCAGCTTGTTTGCGACAAGGCTTGTCCTGTTCTCGCAGAAACCTCGTATCTTCTAGATCGAAATGACATTCACATGAGTAGTCCAACATTTCGTCAAGATGTCCGTCATGTGAATTTCTACTTAGATAAGCTGAATGAGACTAAGTCATTTTCTGTAGTGAATGCACAGAACACCGTCGCTGCTGCTGAGCTTTTGACTTACTGTGCCATCTGCCAGAATTGGAAAGGTAGTCAACTGCACTGCACTGTATACAATCTTCGATATTCTCAGTATCTGGACATGCTGAAACAGAGCTGGAATACAAAAGTTGAATCTGAGGAGCTAGAGTATACACGGATCTGGGCAGGCTCTGCTAGAGTACTTATTATCTCAAATCTAGACTATGTAAGTTTCGGAGACTTTGAAAGCCAAACGCTCCTCAATTTGATTCAGAGTCGATCTAAGCCGGAGCAGAAAACACTTATCGTCATTCCTGATGTTAGCAACCTAGTCGGCAAGGGTAGTTTCTTTGATCTGTTGAAGCGCAAGCTTCGCGGGGAAGGAGGCGACACTGTCGGATGATTGCTTCTATTGAGCTCCAGATACTTTCTAAGCTGTTAACTTCCTCTGACGAACGAGAGGTTGCGCGTCTTCTGGAGTTTGATGATACTTACTATTCTGTGTTCCGGCCTCACATGCAGTTCATTCTCCAGCATGTTCGACAATATAACACAGTTCCAGATATATTTACTTTCCAGTCACAGTATCCAGATGTCACTTTAGTGAAGGTATCTGAGCCATTGGATTTCCTAGTAGAGGAGCTTCGCAACAACAAGAAGCGGATCATTTTACTAGAGACATTCAATCGACTTAAGGATCTTGGTTCAGGTGATGTGAATGATGCTTGGAAGTTCCTTGCTATGCAGTGCGATCGAGTTGAACAGCTCAATCCTACTCAACCGTTAGACATTATCAAGGATGCTGCTGAACGTGCTGATCGTATTGTAGAATTCAACAAGAAAGCGAGAATACCAACAGGATTTCCTGAAATCGACAAACTCATGTATGGTGGATTGTCTACCGTAGAAGAGTTACTCATCATCTTAGCTCGAACTAATACAGGTAAGTCCTGGGTGTGTACTCGAATGATGGAGAGTGCACAGAAGAATGGATTTCCTGTGTTGTACTATTCTCCTGAGATGCAGTCCAGTTTCTTAGGTACTAGATTTGATACTTGGCGTGGTCACTTCCAAAATAGCAAGCTGCATCAAGGAAAGTACACAACCCAGTATATCGAATATATACAGCATCTATCGAATGAGCAGACGCCTGCATTCATTGTAGAAGACAAAGATATGGAAGGAGGATCCGTTTCTGTTTCTAGTCTTCGAGCGCTTGTACAGAAACATGGTATCAAACTTCTAATTGTCGATGGTCTGTCTTACATGGCAGACGATCGTCCATCTACTAGAGACCATGAAAAGTACAAGAACATCTGTGGTGATCTATTCAAGCTAAGTAAGGAGTTCGGCTGTGCGGTCGTCGTTGCAATGCAAGCAAACAGAGAAACCCGAGAGTCTAAAGATGACAAAGGTGAACCATTTCCTAACCTGTACAACGCCGAAGGATCTGATCATCCTGGTAGAATTGCAACGCAGGCGTTTTCACTTCGTCAAGTCTTCGAGAAACATGTTTTGGATATTCGTCTTGAAAAATCTAGAAATGCTGCGAACCAGAAACCTGTGTTGTCTTATGCTTGGGATGTAGACAACGGCAATTGTCAGTATCTTCCTGGAGGTGGGTCTGACAGCTTGAGTCAAACCATTGCATCAGTTACTACTCCTATTACTAATCCTGAGTCTGCTCCGGATCCTAGTATCATTTCTGACAACGGAGATGATTGGGATACTGATGTTGAGTTCTGATCGTTATTGTTATTGAACACAGTTAAGGAGGTGTTGTTCGTGGAAGATGTGCGTGATATGAACCTCAGAAGTTTCATGAAGTGCATGCTTTCTCCACTTATTGAGATGGGAGATTCGAACATGCTTCCGACTCTTTCGCTTAGCATGGACATGAGGCTTGGACTCTATTATGCCGCAGAAGTGTATCATGTCGGTTTCCATTTTTGCTCTCGAGCGTCTTGGGAGTGGATCTCTGTATCACAAGGAGAAGACGCGCCGTGGCTTACAGGAAACGAGGTCATGGATCTAGAGCCTGATATGGAGAAGCTGAATAAGCACTTGGCCGACTACGTAGCTGGGATCTTTCCGGAAGGCTACAAGAAAGATGTGCCTTCCCCACCGGAGACGAAGATGCCGTCAAAATACGGATGGCTTTCCCCGGAGGGAGAGTTTGATCCGAGCCCATGGGGAATGCACGAAAGCGAAGCGTTCAAGATTGTCGAAAGAAATGGTTGGAAGAAGTCGGATGAAGTTGATCTCTGGCGGACTTATCTAATTGAGGAGAGAGGATACGTCCTCATCGACTCTCCAGGGCTTGATGGGATTGTTGTCACGCATACAAAGCCGCTCACAAAAGCACAAAGAGCGTTCTTGTTTAAGTATTTCAACATTCTTGGAAACGGCATGCGAGCAGAAATGTATCGAGAGGGGGCCTGAATCATGGATCAAGTAAATCTTGGTGATGCTGTTCTTCATCCTGGTGATTATATTGTATACCAGAATGGAGATAGCTTTGAGCTAGGTAGGATCAAGTCACTCCGTGCGGATGGTGCTTTTGTAGCATACCATTCTGGTGAGACTTGCGCAAAGACGCCGTATGATAGAATGCATCCTCTCAGAAACGCTTACACCATTCAGTCAACTTCGCTTGGTGGTGCGGTTTTCGATCCTCCAGCAGAGTCTCTAGTGATTGAAGATGATCCTAGCGAGCCGATGTCGGGTGATCCTTCACGATGGTACTATCGCAAGCGTTATCTCTGCTCAATGTGTCGGACCACTCTTCGTACTGAGTCTTGGGAAGGAGATAGATGTTTTGGTGGTGGAACTGTTATGAAAGCTAACACACTGCCGCGCTATTGCCCATTCTGCGGAAATCCAATTAAGGAGGCAGGATAATGGCTGACAAACATTATTTCGAGATTCACGAATTCCGTGAGATAATTGATCGAACTCCTCCATTCACAAAGTCGGCTCAGCGTGATCCTAAGTACAACTACGCTAAAGGTCAGATACTCTTAGCTGCGAGTTCAATGCAACCTGCGAATGTTGTTGAAGTAGTTTCGGGTCGCTGGCAAGATGTCTATCATGGATCGGATGGTATTGTCACTCAGACCTGTTCGGTTTGTAAGCACAAACACCAAACAACAATTCAGTATGAGATGCCTCCAAGATGTCCATACTGTGGGGCATTCTTGTAAACTGAAGGTGACCTTATGGACGTTCGTGCAATCTTAGATCGGTTAGAATCAGCAAAGCTAGTTCGATTGAATAAAGTAAGCGGGGATTACATGACCTGCTACTGTCCATTCCACAGTTCTGGAAATGAGAAGAAACCATCTTGTGGTGTCCTTCTTGTAGATCAGTGGCGAAACGGTCAGCACTATCCTGAGGGCTGGTGGCATTGCTTTTCTTGTGGTTATGTGAACGACATGGTGTCCGCACTAACTGACATACTAAAGAATCACTCCATCAGCAAATCTGGACTAGATTGGCTGAAGGAAAATATACCAGGGTTTGATGTAAGTGCTGATTTGGATCTGCTTGTTCCCGATACTCTTATCCAGGATCTATCTAATCAGTTTGCTATCAACTATCTGAAAGCTGCACAGAATGCTCCTGCATGGCCGATTGTATCTGAAGGAGAACTAGCATCTTATCGTTTCATTGTTCCTTACATGTATGAGCGACACTTGACTGATGCTGTGATTGAACAATTTGATGTTGGTTATGATGCTAATTGGATCCCACCTGGAAGGAGCAAGCCTGTGCCTTGCATAACCATTCCAGTACGAGACAAGGAGGGAAGAACCTTGTTTCTATGTAGACGATCCATTCAGGGAAAGATGTACAACTATCCTGAAGGTGTTACTAAGCCTGTGTTTGGGGTCGACATGATTCCACCTAGATGTAAGTCGTTGATCATCTGTGAGTCAGCAATCAACGCGTTGACCTGTTGGACATGGGGCTATCCGGCAGTTGCCTTGCTTGGTACAGGAAATGCGTATCAGCTACAGCAACTTCGAGAATTAGGGGTGCCTGAATTTGTGTTGTGCATGGATGGTGATGATGCAGGAAGTCGTGCCGCGGCTAAGCTCAAACGACAGTTAAGCGATGTAGCTATCATATGGACTGTTCGATTTCCACCAGGAAAAGATGTCAATGATGTAACCAAAGAAGAGTTTGATAAACTGTACTCTGAACGTGAATAATGGAGGTGTATTTATTGTCCAATCATCTTACTAAGTACGAACAACTACAGTGCGAGAACAACGCACTTCGTGATATTATTGCTGCTATGAAGCGTTCCAACCGACAGAAGACACAGGAGAATGTCTTCTTAGCTGGTAAGGTCGCAGGAATGGAGCTTGCGATGACAACGCTTCTTCATGTTATCTGTGATAATGAACACTAAAATTTTTGAAGAAATTCAAAATAATACTTGACTTCTCAACCTGCAGGGCTTATAATATACTTGTAGGTAGGACCATGTTCAATTCTTTTAACCTACATACTCTCAACATACATCAAGAAGTCCAATAGGACAGAAAGGTAGGTACTCCCATGAACGCTTTCGCTGAAACTAGATCTCTCTTCGTTGAGGCTCTTTGTTATACCAATCCGCTGACCTTTGATGATTGGATGGCCTTGTCTTCTTCTCGGCCGTCCGATGATCTTAGGGCAGCGGCTTTGTATGTTCAGTTCTACGAGCAGATAACCCTCGCCTGGTACAAGGTCCGCAGCTACTACACGCCTGAGGAAGATGGCGTATCCACCATCCTTCAGTACCTCCAGAAGAACGTCCCGGTCATCTCAGCTAACTCTAAGCGGTTCAGCCCCTCTTACATCTATCAGGTAGCTTTCAACTGCTTGTACTGTATCTGTCACGATCTTGTTCTTGAGCGTGAGCGGTTTGCTCGAGAGATCAGCAATGTTACTCTCACTGATGATGGTGAGGTGGACCTCTTCGATCTGGTTCCCAGCAAGGATGGGCTCGACGCTGAGCTCATTCGGCGCAAGTTCTGGAACATCGTTTACTCCGCTTGTCGCGACGATGACGGCAGTATCGACGGCCGAACGGAAGCTGTTCTCAACAAACTACTCGGAGGCACTGCCGGTCTTGTTGCCTTCTATGTAGACGACACTAAGACCAAGACCGCTTTCGGGCCTTGTGAAAAGTCCACTCCCCGCTGCCGCGTCAATCGGGAGTACGAAGCTACTGTCATAAGCAAGATCCGCACCGCTCTCATGGCGGCCGGATTCTGCTGTTGATATCTATCAGAATCGTTATATACTATGCCAACATCAATAAACCAACAGGAGGTAAAAATCTATGGCATTCAAGTCAATGAAAGAGTACACTGAGGAGCGGACTGGCGATTTCTTCCTGCTCCGCAACGATGGGGATTTCGCAGATGTCGTCTTCCTTTATCGAGATTACAACGATGTGATGGCCGCCAGCGTCCACTACATCAAGTCGGCGGACTACAGCGGATATGTCCACTGCCAGGGTCGCGGATGCCCTGCGTGTGCACGCAACATTCGCGTCCAGAACAAGCTGTTCATTCCGATGTATGTGTTCGCCATCAACAACGAGCCGGTCAACAAGGTCGCCTTCTGGGACAGAAATGTCCGGTTCAACCAGACGCTGATGGACAGCGTGTTCACTAACTATCCGAATCCTTCCGCCTACATCTTCCGGATCACTCGCAGAGGCGCTGCCGGCGACATGAACACCACCTACGACATCGTCATCCAGGGCATCAGTACAACCACCTACAGCGATCTGCTGAAATCCTGTAGCCTCGAGTTCCCCGACTCTTATGAGATGGTTTGTAAGGATGTACCGATCACTGAGATGAATCGCATGTTCAACAGCTCCAGCTCAGCCTCCGGTGCTGCTGATCTTCCTTCCTACAGTGTGATTCCGAGATCTGCGCCGACAGCTACCATTGCTCCTCCTCCCATGAATGCAGTTCCTGGGGTAGAGTTCGATGGCGGTGAGGGAGCGGCATCTGCTGATCCCATGGATGAGCTTGGCGAGCCTGTTTTCTAACAAATCTATAAGATGCTTGACCGTTGTTTCAGAAATGGAATGACGGTCAAGTTTACTTAACAGGAGAACATCATGAGTCTATTTAGTCCCGCACAAAGAGAGCAAATAGATCTCGTTGCGAAGAAAAGCGCAAAGCCGTTAGAGCCTCAGAAAGGCTCCAGCAAATCTAGTCGATCTGTCAATGCGGATCTGATTCGGATCTCTGAGATGGTTCAAGAGTACTTTAGCGATTCTTCTGCAATACTGATCACTACTCCGGAACAGTTGCACGATTATGTGAGTGAGCTCATAGAGGTGCGCTATGCTGGCATCGATACTGAGACCACCGGCCTAGATGTTGTACGAGATACTATTGTTGGTGTTTCTTTGTACTATCCTGGTGGCGTGGAGTGTTACATTCCAATCAAGCATCTTGTTCCTATTTTTGACGTCCCCGTCAAGAACCAGCTTACTTATGAGCAAGTAAGGGTGGAGCTTCAGCGAATGGCAGATGAAGGTGTTCGTTTGATCTTTGCAAACGCTGACTTTGATCTTGCTATGATCTATAAAGATATTCACGTAGATTTCAATGACAACATGTATGTTGATGTGTTGAATACTTGGAGGTGCTTGAAGGAGGACGAGAAAGACAACTCCTTGAAGGGTCTGTACAACAAGTATGTGCTGAAGGGCAAAGGTGATCCTAAGAAGTTCAGTGACTTCTTTAGTGCTGCATTGTTCCGCTATTGCCGTCCTGAAATTGCTAAGCTTTATGCTGCGAACGACGCGAGGATCACTTATGAACTGTTCTTGTTTGAGCTTCCTTACATCACTAAAGAGCATGTAAAGTGTAAGGAGCACGGCCTGCAAGCTATTGCTGATCTTGTTTGGCAGATCGAGATGCCGATGGTCAAGGTCTGCCAGAATCTGCATAGAGTTGGCATCTACTTAGACGAAGAAACTTGTCGTCATCTCAAGGTAAGATACAAGCAGAAATATGAGCAAGAACAGGCCAAGCTGTCTGCTATGGTTCAAGAGATTCTGGACACTCATCCAACTAGTTTTGTTGGTGGTCGGACAGGTAAATTGTTCACTAGTGGCAGAGATTTCAATGGAAACTCAACTCCGCATGTGATTCATTTGTTCCGCGATATATTGAAGATTCCGAGATTCCAGCAAGGGAATGTAAGCGCAGATAAGGAGACATTATCTGAACTCAATCTGCCTGTTGCTAATCAGATACTTCGTATGCGAGGCGCATTGAAGCTCATTTCTACTTATGTAGAAAGTTGCCCAATTCGATTGCTGCCGATGGTCGTATTCATGCACGATTCAAATCAGTTGGTGCTGATACAGGACGAATGTCGTCTTATGACCCCAACTTACAGAACATTCCTTCGCATGCAACCGATATTCGTCACATGTTCCGAGCTTCCGCAGAATCTCTGGTCAAATTGACTTGCGGTCTTCGTGATAGGTACTTAACAGTTACTATGCCTAACTACTATCGCGTTGTGGTTGATGATACAGAGAAGTCTGCTCATGACTTAGCAATCGGTGATCATGTCTGCGTGAGCAATAGTGACGGTTCTTGTATTGCTGCTGTTGCAAGCATCTCTGATGGTGATGAAATCGGTCTTATCAAATTTGAATTCAGTGTACCTACAGTTGATGATCTTTCAGGTAGTTGGCAGATTACAGTGAAGTCGCCTCCTTATGTCATGATGTCTAGTGACTATTCTCAGCAGGAACCGAAGCTCACTGCATTTGTCAGTCAAGATCCTAAGATGATTGAAGCCTTCCAAAAAGGTAGAGACATTTACGCAACTATCGCCGGACTCGCTTTTGGCCTTCCCTATGAAAAGTGTTTGGAATTTCATCCTGAGAGCGGAGAGTATCAGCCTGATGGTAAAGCACGGCGCGGCGAAGCAAAGACCATAGTACTTGGAATCACTTATGGTCGTTCTGTTGTAACTATCGCTGAGCAGTTGTTCGGTTCCGACGAATCACTTACCGATGAGGAGAAGGTTGCAAAAGCTCAGAAGGTCTATGATTCCGTTCTGGATGCGTTCCCTAACTTGCGTGCACTGATGAATACTGCTCAAGCACACGCTCGCAAGTATGGTTATGTTACTACTATCTTAGGTCGTCGTCGTCATATTCCAGACATGCAGCTGAAGCCGTTTGAGTTCCACGCAATGTCAGGATATGTAAACCCTGATGTTGATCCGCTTGATATGACTACACTTGTCAATCGAGAAGAGATTCCTGAACGAATTGTACGCCAGCTCGAAGAGGAATTCTCCCAGTACAAGTACTTCGGTCAGATTGCTCGTAGAACTAAGGAGCTGCAAGAACATCGTATTCGTGTAGTCAACAATCGGTCAAAGATAAATGACGCAAGCAGGCAATGTGTGAACTGTGTTGATTTTGATACCGAGATACTTACAGTAGATGGTTGGAAGAGATATGATGAAATACATGAAGGCGATTCAATCTTATCGTACTCCATGACAGACCACTGTATTGTGTCTGATAGTATCGAAGCTATTCATATCTCCAATCAGCTGTCCCCTGTTGTTCGATTTGATAGCCCGACGTTCTCCGCAGTTAGCACCCTTGATCATCGTTGGGTTGTTGGAGAGGCGGATGAAGTTCCCAGGATCAAAACAACAAGTGAGATAAACCGGAATAAGTGGCCTGATTATCCTATACTTCGTGTAGCTGATAATCAATTTAGAGACGATGAGGACTTAACTGATGCTCAGTTGAAGATCCTAGGTTGGTTTTTCACTGACGGTAATCGTGGTGGTCCGCACTATGCAATTCACCTTTATCAGTCTACTAGACGCCAAAAGAATGCTGAAGTGTATGCTGACATGATAGCTACGCTTAGCGCAGCTGGAGTTGAAGTAACGGATGCTTGCCGAGATGGGTTCTATCATGAAATCTATTTGGAACAGACAATGTTCACTGCATGGATATGGCACACATTCCCAGATCGGTGCCTTACATTTGATCTAGTTTCTCGACTTTCACAACGTCAGGCTGATATACTAATGCGAGCAATGCTCCAAGGGGATGGTTCTGGAGTAGATGGGTCTGGCCAGTTCTTACGGAATTCACGAGTGTCGCTCGTCTGCAAATCTAAGTCCATGGCAGATGCTTTTCAATATCTATGTTTCCGCGCTGGATACGCTAGTAATTCCTATTACATTGATGCTGAAAATAGAGATAATCATAGTAATCATAAGTTGTATTCATCCATGTCCAACATCCCGAAAGTTACCAGCGGGTACTATGATGTGTGTGTTCTTCGAGTAAATAGAGCGCAGATCTATCCTCATCTTAAACATCAAGAGGTTGCATCGGGTGTATGGTGCGTCACTACATCGCAAGGTACTTGGATTGCCAGGAGAGAAGGGAAAGTTTATATCACCGGCAACTCAATTATCCAGGGGAGCGCCGCAGAACAGACTAAGATGGCGTTGCTGCTTATTGCAAACGATCCAGAATGGAAGCGTATTGGAGGTAGGATTCTCATACCTGTTCATGATGAGATCATCGCTGAGGTTCCCGAAGAATACGCCGAAGAAGGTGCGAAGATCCTCAGCGGACTGATGTGTAAGGCGGCTGACTTCTTGCCTTATCCGAGTAAGTGTGACGTTGAAACTACTTATCGTTGGTATGGGTTGGCCTACCCATGTAAGTATCCTCAACCTTCTTCTTATGATCTTGATTCAATGTCTCCGGAAGAAATCCAATGGGTCCAGTACCACTTAGTTGAAAGCGAGTATCTGCTTCCTGTGTATAAGGATAAGAATGGAGAGAAACCCAGAGGTGATGCTGCAAAGGGTGTGAACGGCCGCATATCTGACGAAATGATTGCCGCTGTGAAAGCCTATTGCAATCGTTATAGTATAACAGAGCAGGACTTTATTTTACACATCAAAACTACAGTAGAAAAAGGAGTTGTACCTCAGAAATGAAATTCACGCTAAACACCAAGCCATTTGTTGATGCTCTTGGGCTAGGCATCATTCCAGCTAATGTGTCTAAGTTCCATAAGACAAGCTGCCTTGCTCAGCTCACTGTTGTCGACAAGAGCACCCTCCATGTTAATCTTGAAGCCGCTTCTATCTGTTCTGCTATCTCGCTCAAAGGGACGACTGGCGATGCTCCTGAGGATGAGTTCCGGACCATCTTCGTTGATAGTTTGCTGCTCAAGCAACTTACTGCCACGTTGGATTCTCCCACTATTATGTTAGAGCTGTCTGAAGGTGGCCTGATTATTCATTCAGGTAAGTCGAAATTCAACCTTCCTAAGATGCTTGATGAATCTGATATCTCGCTCAAGCAGCCGGACATTTCTGTCATGTCCGCCGTTCCTGGTGTTGCTGTTGACAAGACCGGTTGGAAGTTTATCAAGGACTATCAGATGTATGCAATCGCAATGTCGTTCACACATCCGGTGTATACTCGAGTGTGGCTCGGTGCCGACGGTGATGTATTGGTCGGAGATTTTGACAACAGTCTCTTTACGCATTCTCGAAAGGGAGTGTTAGGTAGTACTTGTCTTGTTTCCGATACTATCGTCAACCTGTTTAACTCTCTGCCTGATGGCGCTAAGCTCTATTCTGATGGGTCAAACTATCTGATCATCGTTCGTACCGATGGATTTGAGCTGGTTACTCAATTTGTTCCGGAGTACGAGTCAAACGAAGATGTCGGTGACTATCATTCCGACATGATTCTGGACATGCTGCATCACAACGACGATGAGGCTGTTTCTGTCAGCGCATCTGCACTCAGTCGTTTCTTGAACCAGGCGGATTTGCTCTCTAGTAGTGTAGAGGACACCATCAAGTTCATGGTAGAAGGTAACAAGGTTCGGCTAGTCGATAACAATGTTGACTGTTCTGTCGTGACGGACAGTAAGCCGGTGCCACCTTATACAGTAGAGTTCAAGACTTCTTTCCTCAAGTCTGTGGTTGGGCACTATCCTGCTGACGAGATGATCCGCATGTGTCCGATCCGTCAGGACGACGAAGTCGTTGGTGTTGTTTTCTGGAACAATGATGTAACTACTGTACTTGCTGGTACCGACTAACATGGCCTTCTATTCTATCGATGCTGCCGCTGCAGCTCGATTCAATTCGGCTGTTGGGCATAAGTTCTTGACAGGTTATCAATCGTTTGTAGATGCTTCTATTCGCAAAGAGAACGAGAGAGTTTCGTCAAGAACTTTTGCTCCATCTAGTTTCCGTTGTGATCGGCGGAGTTGGTTTCGTCTGCGCGGCACACAGCCTGATTTGAATGCTCCTGTAGATCGCTCGATGTCATTCATGGCAGTGCTTGGTACAGCATGTCATCAAGCACTACAACGCACATTGATTGAATATTCTGGTAATGATGATTTTGAGTGGGTTCCGGTAGAGGACTACTTGCGTGATCATCCTATCCCCTATGAATACACAGTCAATCACGAGAATGAGTATGAAACTCAGATTGAGATTCATTCTCCGTTCCCGGTTAAGTTCGCATGTGACGGCATCGTTAAAATTAGTGGAGTCTATTATCTCTTAGAGATAAAGACTGCTGAGCATTCTAGTTTCATTTCGCTAACTTCAGCGAAGCAACATCATGTTGATCAAGTTCATCTGTATAGCACGCTACTAGGTATCGAGAATGTCATGATGATCTATCAAGATCGTCAGTATGGAGATCTTAAAGTATACACCTATGTAGTGAAAACATATCAAGCGCAGGACATGCTCAATCGAATGAAACATGTGATGGAGTGTGTTGAAGCTAACATCGCTCCTACGCCGCTTCCTCGAAATGATCCGTTCTGCAATGGATGTGTGTATGCTCGAACTTGTTCACAGTGGGGGAGATAGTTTATGAGTCTAGCGACCAAATACAGACCCAGAACTTGGGATGATGTAACTGAACAGTCAGTTGTAGTTGATATTTTTCAGAAGATGTGTAGTGATTCGGTTCTTACTAACCGAAACTTCTTGCTGATTGGCCCCTCGGGCTGTGGTAAGACCACATTGGCTCGAATTGCTGCGAATGTTCTCAACGCTGGGCAGGGTGAGCCTATCGAAGTTGATGCGGCCTCCCACAGCGGTGTAGATGCAATGCGTGAAATCGTTCAACAGGCACGTGCATATCCTGTAGGCTGTTCCTGGAAAGTATTCATCATTGATGAGTGTCATTCTATAAGTTCTGCAGGTTGGCAAGTGATGCTGAAGACTATTGAGGAAGGTCCTGCCAAATCCGTATTCATGTTCTGCACTACTAATCCTGAGAAAATCCCACCGACAATTCTTTCTCGTGTTCAAACATTTCAGCTGTCTAAGATCAGTTTAACTGGTATCTATAATCGACTCATTCATGTGATTGCGCTTGAGAATGCAGAAGGTGCAGGTATCACTTATACTGAAGATGCTATTCGATATATCGCTAAGTTAGCCAACGGCGGTATGCGTGATTCGTTGACACTTCTGGACAAGGCGCTGGTGTACAGCAAAGATATCACTACAGAGAAACTAGTATCTGCGCTAAACCTTCCCAGCTATGATGTGTATTTCAAGATGCTATCTGCATGTGCACGAAAGGACAATGCTGCTATCGCATCTATTGTTGATGAGGTGTATAATTCCGGAATCAATTTTGTGAAGTGGTTTGAGGGGTTCTTGTCCTTTGTAATGAATGTGGTCAAGTATATCTTGATGCAGGACATCGAGGCGACGATGATTCCTACTTACTACGCTGAGAAGATGGCTCCATATGGTACTGCACATCTTTCCGTTTGCTTGAAGTTAGCGAATCGGCTTGTCATGTTGAATCATGAACTCCGGACTACACAGTACCTTCAGGAGCTTGCTCTTGCATATCTGTGTACTACACCTAAGAAATGAGGACACTATGAATTATTCAGAGAACTATGATGTAGTAAATGAAGTTCAGGCTGATGTTGACGAATTGTATCAGAGCAGGTTCGCATCTCATTTTGGATTAGTAGATGAACTGTATCAGCGTTTGAAATCTAGATCTAGACCTATCACAGATCAAGAACTTGAAGACATTTTGACTCTTCTTCCTCTTGAGCTGTTCGCTGTTTCTGAAGAGCTGAATCGTTTGAAAGTTGCGCTAGAAACGATTAAGCTGAAGAACAAAGAGATCAAAGAAGATGTAATGCGATCTGTTGCACAGTCTACTGATACCGCAAATTTTACTCCTGCACAGACCAAGGAATATATCAGTCGGGTTGTTCCAATTGAGATGATTCCGTATGAACTTGCTGTTCAGATCCACACTTGTGTAATTGATCTAGTAAGTTCTCGTATTCAATTTTGTAAGGAATTGATCATGAGTGCAAAGAAGATCTGGGACGGTCGTCGAGCTACAGAGAGAAGCATGCCTGTGAGCGAAGGCGCAGTTGACCCTGATAAGTTGCCTAAGTACAGCGTGCCTGGAGTATACATCAAGTAAATCGTTATAGTAAGTATCAATACAATTCAATGAGGTGATAAAGTGGCTGATAGCTATGCTGATATCATTACCAGGTGTAAGAAGGATTGGAATTGTGACAATCTGATGGACGGAGCGAAGACTGTTCGAGGAAACAAGATTCCGTTTTCGTCTCCCATGATGAACTATGCTACTTATGGTGGTGTGCCACGCAATGCTATGACAGAGTTCTATGGAGAGCCGTCTGGTGGTAAGAGTACTACAGCAATCGACATCTGCAAGTCTGCTTGTGATATCTTCAAGCAGGAGCACGAAGCCGAACTTTCTTCTCTTCGTGAGTTTGCATCGCGCGGTAACAAATCTGCTCAAGGTGAACTCGAGGATCTGCAAGAACGAGGACCTAGAAAGGTATTGTATCTAGATCTAGAACATTCATTCGATCGCGCATGGGCATCTACCTTAGGTATTGTTGATACGGATATTGACATCATGCAACCACCTAACATTGTAGCTGAAGATCTACTCCAGACTGTTCTCAACATCATTGCCACTGGAGAGATTGGGCTGATTGTTCTAGATTCAATCCCTTCTCTTGTTCCTCGTGCTGTGTTAGAGAAGAAGCTCGGAGAGCGGACGGTTGCTTCGCTTGCTGGACTGCTTACTACATTCTGCACCAAAGTGATCCCCCTTCTTACTCGATATGAGACTACGCTGATTTTTATCAACCAGATCAGGGCGAATATGGACAATCCTTATGTTCCTAAGACTCCTGGTGGTGAGGCCATCAAGTTCTATTCTTCGCTCCGTATATATTTCAAGATTGGAACGCCGGTTGACTTCCTCGGAAACGAGCTTCCGATGAGTACTGAGAATCCAGCGGGCTATATCGTCAACGCAAAACTGACGAAGCAGAAGACAGCCCCACATGATCGCAAGAATGCAACTTACTATCTCATGACTCAGAGCGGCATTCGCCCTGATTACGACTATGCGAAACTCGCCATTACAAAGTACAACATCATCAGAAAAGCTGGCGCATGGTTCACTATCACGGATCCGGTAACTGGTGTTGTGCTTGAGGAAGAAGGTCGTCCAGTAAAGGTGAACGGTCTCGCAAAGGTCTACGATTATCTTCAGATGCATCCTGAATATTATGAGAAGTTGAAAACATTCATCTGGAGTGACATCAGCAACAAGCCCGCAGAGTTGGATGTTGCTGAATCTTCCGCGGGGTTATGATATGTCTGATAAGAAAGATGTTAGTTCTAAACAGGAACACATGATCGCTAGTTACCTTGGATGGAGTGTTGTACCAGGCAGCGGATCCAGGGCATGCCGACCTGGTGATATTCAGTCCGACCAATGGTTAGGTGAATGTAAGACACACACCAAACCGGTATCTCGTTATACATTTGTGCAAACTGTCTGGAACAAGCTGTCGGATGAAGCGGCATCTAGATTCAAGTACGCAGTGTTGTTTGTAGATGACGGTACGCAGAAGGTTGACCATACTTGGTGTTTGTTACGATTCAACGCAATAAGCTGGTCGGATGTATACGCTAGTTCAGCTGTTGCTAACTGGTTCGCTTGTAACAAGAAGTTCAACACAAACATAGTGATATCCTCCGAGGAGTTATCTAAGTTGTATTCGGAAGCTGGTCAAACTTCTGATACTGCCGGGCTACGTGTCCATCATGCTAACAATGATTTCTTGCTTGCATCGCTTCCGCTTTTTCATGAGATCTGTCAAGCAATGGGGTGGAGTTAATGATCACAATTCAAGAGCTTGGTGTTGAGATTCTTTCTAACAATCCTCGGAGTTTCTACGCATGGGTTGGGTCTGAATATGGCATCAAAGAAAGGTACTTGTCTGTCCTTCGATCCTACTATGGTGACATGAAAACAGTTGACTCTGTTTCCGATGTACTACACATAATGCAGACAAAGCGACTCATTCCGCTTGACCCTTGTTTATATGTGGTACGGTATGACGACAGTTTCTTATCGTCTCTGAACGATCGAACCGAGCATGATATCCTCCGTACTAAGATCTGCGGAACGATTGTTTGCATCTACGAATCCGATAAAGCAGCAAACAAGCTTCTTAAGTATCTCCCTAAGTGCACCGCTTCTATTGAAAGTGTAGATCCTAAATTCATTCAGCGCTATCTGAAATCAGAATTTCCAAAGGTTTGTGATCAGTTCCTTCAGTTTGCTGCTTCGAATGCAGTCAACTACAGTCATGCTAGAAACATGACTCGATGCGCAGACATGTTGGATCAAGCGAAGGTTGTAGATCTGTCTCAGGAGGAGATGTCTTCTCTGTTTGCTCTCTCTTCCTCATTCAGCGAAGCTGCATTCTCGTTAGCATTCATGCGTAAGGACTTTCCTGCCTTGTACGCTCATTTTCAAAAGTACACAGGTTCTGTAGATGATCTTATCTACATGATGCTTCGAACGCTGATTGATTTGGAGAAGCACAAGGTCAGAAAACCATCTGATTCTACACTTGCTGCACTAGTAAGTAGGTGGACTCTAGAAGATATTTACAACATGTTCAATCATGGGTACGAAGCGCTCAAGTGCATTCGATCTGTATCAGTTGACCCGGAAATGATTCTACTCTACTTATTCGGATTGATCCAGTTCACAAAGATCCCAGCTAAGGAGGACATGACATGGAGCTGAAGTGTCAAGCTGCTGCAGTTTCCGAACTTCGCAGAATTGCCGAACAGCCTCATCACAGTCTTTTGATAGATGGATGTTCTGGTTGCGGTAAAACTTACTTAGCTTCTCTGTATGCGAAGTTTCTTGGCATCACCGACTTTCATATTGTGCAGCCCACAGTTCAGGAAGTTCGTCAGAGTATTGATACGTGTTTGTCTCTATCTACTCCTATTGTCCTCTGCATTGAGAACATTGATCTAGGTGTGCTAGGCGCTGCTTACACACTACTGAAGTTCTTAGAGGAGCCTAGATCTACCGTATTTATTGTGGTAACATGCCGAAATCTCCAGCGTGTTCCTGATACTATCGTTAGTCGTAGCGTGTGCATTTCTACCTCGCCTCCTATTGATTCCGATCTAGATATGTATGCTAAGACGATAAATGCTCCAGTTTATCAGAAACGAAAGGATCTTCTACTGTGGCGATGTGTTCGCACATTAACTGAAGTCAATTCATTTCTTCTCATGACGGATGAACAAGTCAATTACATTGAAGAATTCCGCACTAAAGTATCGTTCAAAGACCCAGTAAATTGGATCGCTTGGACACTGAGTAAGTTTCCTGATGGTCGTGATATTCCGCTTGAACTATCTATCCGAGCAATCATGGAGTTGAATCGCACTAATTCTTATATTCAGCGTTGTGGAATTCTGTGTATTCAAGACATCTCGTCTGGAAGAATCTCCACTAATGCTGCTATATCGAAGTTCCTGTTTGAGTGTAAGTATGGTAGCTGATTCTTCATGAATCGTTATAGTACTTACATCAAGAAAGGAGCTCACATCAATGAACGCAGAGCGTAGAAAATCTATTTCCGAAATCATCGAGCGGATCGCTTCTCTTCGTGAGGAGATTGAATCTGCTCAATCCGATCTTTCTTCTATTGCGGATGAAGAGGAGGAAGCTCGTGATAACATGGCCGCACAGTCCGGTCCTAATTATGAAGCTTCGGAAGAAGCATCTGAGTACATGAGTGAAGCTGACAGCTACTTTGATGACGTACTCAGTGCGTTAGAAGAAGCCGTCAGCAGTTTAGAAAATATCACAGGGTGAGGTGATAGTGTGATATATTACTTTAGCGGATCATTTACTCAGCAGATGGCTGATCTTCTTGCTAAGATGCCAGATGTCGATCCAATTGCTATTCTAGTTTCTCAGCTGGATCGGTCTTCTATCCGTCAGGCTATCGAGTACTGCAAGCAAGGTATCGCTAGTCATCTGTTTATTGATTCTGGAGCATTCTCAGTCCATACTGGTAAAGCAACTGTAGACCTCGATGAATACATTGACTATGTGAATAGCATTGATGAGTACACCGCAGCTGTTGCTCAACTTGATACTATTCCTGGTCGGTTTGGTCAGCCTAAGTCACCTCAGGATTACAAAGAGAGTGCGATGAAATCCTGTGAGAACTATTTACATATGCGGACTAGGCTGAAGTCTCCTGAGAAGCTTATCTATGTATTCCATCATGGCGAGTCGTTTGATCATCTTCGCAAAGTGCTGGAATGGAGAGACGAAGAAGGTAACCCGCTTCCTTATCTTGGAGTTTCGCCTGCAAACGACACTTCTCAGCAAGTCAAGGACATCTACATGCAGAATGTGTATGATGTCATCAAGCAATCAAGCAACCCTGATGTAAAAACTCACTTGTTCGGTATGACTGCACTTGAATCACTTTCTAAGATCCCCGCATACTCTGCGGATAGTGTAAGTCATCGTCTTCGCTCTGCTTATGGTAAGATGTATACTACCAAGTGGGGAGTGATTTCTGTTTCCAAGCAAAGCCGTACAAGTCGAGTAAAGTCTAATATGAGTTTTGTTGACTGCGCCGACGAGTACAATCTGAAAGAACTTTCTGACTACCTTGCTCACCTTCATCTAACCATTCAAGATGTCCAAGAGTCTAATGCTGCAAGAGCTGCTGCAGATATGTGGGCAGTAATGCAGTATGTGCGAAACAATCCATATCACCCCTCTAGAAAACCCAGGCCTAAGAAGTTGTTTGATATCTGAGGGCTTGTGGAAAATTGCCCAAAAGTGGTGATTTATACAGATGGATCATGTTCGCGAGATGATGGACCTGGAGGATGGGCTGCAATCATACAGCAAGGCAAGAGAGTCAGGGAGTTAACAGGTGGTGAAACAAAAACAACAAGCGTGCGGATGGAGCTCACAGCTATCGTTCGCGCGCTAGAGTTGCTTCGGAAACCTTCTGATGTAACCTTATACACGGATTGTCAATTCATCGTCAACACAGTGACCAATGGTCGACTTCAACGATGGCGAAGTAATAACTGGAAGCGGTCTGATGATAATGAAGTGAAGAATCAAGATTTGTGGGATACGCTGTCACACCTTATCACATTTCATACTGTTGTTTTCAAGTGGATCAAAGGGCATTCTGGAAATCAGCTGAATGATCGATGCGATAAGTTGGCTAAGGCGCAGACGAAAGCGCGCGCTGATGGTAGAAGATAACTGATACAACCTTGTATACACATGAATGTATCTGACCATCGAGGAGGGTTACTAGAATGGCTTCTGGACAAGGTGTACCTATTGTACCTGTAAATGTACCTACGTTGATCCCAAGAGATCAACTAACTGAATTACAACCTGCAGCTGATGTGAAAAATGTTGCAGAGAACGCTAGTGAGATACACGAAACTCAATCAATAGCTTATGCCATCAATACCGCAGCTAACACAGGTGCAACTTCTGTAATCTATGACAAAGAGATAAGCGACAATGTGCAATCTACGCTGGAGCTAAACGGCTATGTGCTGACGCCACGCGCGATGGCTAACAATCACGCGTCTTATATCATTTCATGGGCGTGATGCAAGATGAAGATTCCGACAATTCAAATTCAGTTGTGTACTTACGCTGACCTTGCATCGAACTCTGTTATAATCAATCCAAGGGAATTCAATTCTCGCATTTATCTCAGAGTTCCTTGTCCTCTTTTCGCTTTTCGGCCTATTGAGATTCGAGAAATCACTGACGATAATTGTGATGATCTGACTTTTGTTCAGTTTTCGTTTGTTCAAGGTCGTCCATGGATTGATGTTGCTGTTGGACAGTTGAATCAAACTGCAGGGTATCATAAGTACATTGTGCGCTTCCTCACTACGGGTGATGATATAGTTTCGTACTATTTCTCATATACTATTCAAACAGAATCACCTGAGAAGCCTTACATATACATGGACAGGAGTGATTCCGTTGAGTAATGTTGAAGCAGCGGAACTGCGGAGATACAATGCAAATTCTCGAAACAATAACACCGGTGACTGCACAATTCGTGCGTTGTGCATTGCATACGGTCAACGATATGATGATGTTCATCGAGACCTGCTTAAGATCGGTAGTGAATACTGGTACGATTCTATCTGGACCAAGTATGTTCGCGATCATGGATACATAACTAAGAGAAATGTCAGTAAAGACGCAATTACGCTAACTGAGTTTGCTGATAGCCATCCTACCGGCACTTATCTAGTAACTGTAGGTAAACGAGCGTATGGGCTATCGTCTCATGTAGTTTGTCTAGAAAATGGAACTATCTGGGACACTTGGAACTCGTTGAGCTGGTATGTCAACGATTACTGGTTGATCCGCAATGGGGAAGATACTATTCCAGATAGTCCTGGATTTGATCAAGACTTAGTCGATGAGTATGTGAGTTTCTTGACTGCATACTTTGAAAAATTGAAGAAGAAAGCACCTTACATGGACGGATATGTTTCTACCAGTAAGTTGCAAGACGAATATACACTTCTGATAGTTGCTCGTTGTATTCCAAACGACACTTATCAAGAGCAGTTCGCTGATCTCATTGAGAAGGGGATGCTGAGCCAGAAGTGGGTCAAGACTCTTCGAGCTATCATCAAGTTCAATCCGAAAGTTGACTTTGATATCAATAAGTCCAAGACCATGGAGAAGATTCGTGTTCAGGTCCGTGAATGGATGTATCAGATTCGCAAAACTATTGAAGATACAGTAGCTGTGTCAAAAGCTACATTCCATCCTAAGTACTACGGTGACATGGACGACCGGAGGCTCTTGATAAAGTTGCCGGCATGGGCACAACCGCTTCTGACGAAATGCGTCGATTATGGCGATGAAGCTAAGCGGTGGGATGGAGATAGATTCGAAGCAGAGATGGCCGCATTTGACGACGATCCTAGAAAAGAGACAGCTCCGATCGTTTATTTCCGTGCTGATACTATCTCAGAACTTCGTTCGGATCTAGAATCCTATCGCAGTAAGTTCTATCGTGTTGATTATGATTACTGATGGAGGTGTTGGAAAATGGCTGAACTAGATGTTGTCAAGATCTTATCAGCGAGTCGGCTGTATAGGTCATTTTCTACCACTCGGCAAGACGAGTTGATTCGAGCTGCAAACGCTCCAATGAATGTCAAGTTGGTTCAGCAGTTAGCAGAATACATTGATCCGGAGTATCGCACTAAGGATTACTTAGTTCCCGATGACGGGTCTTCTGAACAAGTTGAAGATGTTGATCTATCGGATGATTTCGGTGATGCTGAAGAGTTCACCGATTCTGGCGATTTCGGAGGATCACCTCCCCCTAGGCCTTCTGGTGGGTCTAGTCCTTCGCTTGATTTTGATGCACCGCCGGATATGGATCTATCTACTGACGAATCGGAGGAAACTCCTCCTGAAGATGCAGACGTTCCTGGTATGAATGTTGTTCCAGATGTTCCTGGACCTACTGATGAAGTATCCGAAGCTACAAATATCATGAATGAGGACATTGCATCCGCTATCAAGGACATATTAGAGTCAGATGAATCTACTGCTGGTGTAGTTCGTGTAGCAACACGAGACAGCGATTCTGAGCTATGGGTCTACTATCAAGACAAGATCAACTTGAATCGTCTCATGACAGCTGTTGTTGACAGCATCGAAAGTCATGGATACAATCAGTTGACGTTCAATCGACTTGCTCGAACTGATAACGCAATTGTGTTTGAGATAAATCAATGAGCTCTAATCGACTTCCGTTGACGGAGGAGCTTGATTTCCATTACTTGTTAGGCTTGATGCCTCCGTTGAGTGATGTTCCTGAATATGCATGGCTCCCAGAACTATTTTCTATCATAGGGCATAAGAGTTTGATTGATCTTTGTAAGTATGCTGGTGGAGAGTACATTCGCATACCTCGGCTTGATGAGCTCTTAGACGCTGTAGAAGCACTCCAATGGTTCTATGATGTAAATATAAAGCACGAGAAAGAAGTTCAAGGCGTACCTTCTAGACTCATTCCGCTTTATACATTGATCTGTAATAAATACAATGCTCAACTTACTGAAGCAGTGCCTGCTGGAGACGCAAGCATCTAAACAAACATTCGCACAGTACTATGTCGCTTACATGTGTATGGTGCAAGATGATAACATAGTAAGCGAATGTCAATTCCTTAGCAAGCAATCTGATCTGAATTTGATCAGTATGTCTCGAATAATTGAAGCAGAAACCCAGAAAGGTGATGTGATTCACAAATGAGTCGTCAACTTATCGATGTAGAGGATCTTCGCCGGCGGTACATTGAACTGTATGTTCAAGTTCGAAAGTACATCTGGCCATTTGATACAGTTGCAAATCTGGTCGATGTGGAGATGGAGTGTTACAGCGCGTTTCCTGACATGTTGGCTCTCCGGACCGCATTTTCTAAGCTGAAGTCTGACATCGAAGCTGCTGTTGATCTGAGCGACGATAAGGACTTAAAAGATGCAATTGAAGAATTCCAGAAGTTGATTGATCGTGACGAAGATTTCTTCAACTTACTAGAAGCCGTCAAGGAGGTTATGTCCTATGAAGATATCCAGGAACAGCAAGCAGATCTCGAAGAAACCGTCTGAGGTTTCAGCCGCCGACAGCTACGCTGAATCCAAACATCACATTCAGTGTGCTATTGACGCTCTTGCTAAGGTTGCGTTAGATCAGAAGGATCCTAAGAATGTTACGGCTGCAAACGCAATCGCAGATCTGGGAGTTGTAATGCTCGGACTGAATTGATTGTCTCTATCCAGTATCGGAGGAACTAATCATGGCAGACATCGAAACCGTCGATGGATACAAAGAGATAATGAATCCTATCTATGGAGCACAGAAAGCAAACGTAGCTCGTATGCGGGCTACGCTGCTTGCGTGCTCCTTAGATAATTTTGCATCATGCCGAAACGCAATTAACAACATAACTGTGATGCGTATCTATCATCAAGTAGCTCGGATCATTCGTTATCTAGAGTTAATGGATAAATTAGACGATAAGCTGTATGAGTCTATAGAAAATACTATTGATCATGCAGATCCCACATCACCTACGGCATGGATGGTCCTTCTTCGTATTCAAGAAAAGCTACAGGACAACATGATAAAGTCCCAGAAGTTGTTAGAACCTTATTTGAATTCTGATGCGTTCAACATTGTTGAAACAATCCCACAAGGTGCACAATCGCAGACAGCAGAGATACTAGATCCGTCGTCTCGAGAACGCCTCATGAATGCTGCGCAGACGGTCTTGCATGCTATCGAGGCAGGTGAGATTAAGTGATTGATGGTCCAGAAATTTTACAGCGGATCCAAGATGCATATCAATCTTGTTCTGAAGAAGAAAGAAGTTACTTGCGGCAGATACTAAGAGAGTTTAGTCAGTATGGAGAATCGCCGACGCTTGAAGACATCTGGATGGCCGACTACATCGAGATTCCAGTATCTATCGACACATTCATAGAAGATCCGCTGTACCTTGGTAAAGTAACCCGAAATGGAACTGCTGTTTATCCTGCGTGGCGTAAGGTACTTCGAGATATTTTCAACAATGGAAACAAGTTTGACGAAGTAGTCTTAACTGGTGCAACGCGTATTGGAAAGACTTCCACAGGCATCACAGGCACAGCTTACATGCTGTATCGACTAATGTGTCTGCGAGACCCTCAAGCTTTCTTTCACAAGAAAGATGTATCCAAGTTCTCAATTCTGTTTTTCAACGTCACTAAGGATTTGGCCAAAGGCGTTGCTTTCCGTGAATTTAACGACACACTGAAAGCTAGTCCATGGTTCTGTAACCATGGGAAGTTCTCTGACAGTGAGCAGAATTTCTATTACATTCCCGATGGTGGTAAGATTGTAATAGATTACGGATCTGATGGTTCGCATGGCCTAGGCCAGCAGATATTTGTTGGTTTCCTTGATGAGGCGAACTTTGCTAAGGCCGGCATCAAAGATATCAACAAAGCGAAAGCTCGCATGCAAGATACCTACAACACAATCTCCGCTCGTATCAAAGGCACTTTCCGTCAAGGAGGCGAAGTATACGGAAAGTTGTTTGCAATATCCTCCAAGAAAAGCGATAATGATTTTATGGAGTATTATGTGTCTCGTCAACTCCAGAGTGGTGCTGGCGAACACATGTATATATTTGACAAGCCGCAGTGGGAGGTTTTGCCTCCGTCAATGTTTCATAGCGAGCGATTCTATATTGCTGTAGGTAACCGACATCAGCATGGGTTTGTTGTTCCTGATACTCAGAACAATCCCGAAGGGCTTGCTGATATAACCAAACAAGGCTTTCAGCTGCTTGAAGTTCCGATCGACATGCGCCCTGAGTTTACTGCAGATTTTGATATCGCCTTGCGGGATCTTGCTGGTATTGCTGTTCCAGGCGCGTTGTCCTTCATTACACAGGCAACTATCAGCGCATGTATATCTAAGACACGACGTAATCCGTTCTTTAGTGATGTCGTAGAGTTAGGAACTCTTAGCCCGTTCACTATTGAAGAATTCTTCCACATAGATGTGATTGACGCAAGGCTCAAGCGATGTCCGCTGTATTTGCACTTTGACTTGTCCTTGAATACTGACCGATCGGGTATCTCCGGTGTATGTATCTCAGGTAGAAAGGACATTAAGTTGCCGGATGGGACTACTGTATCACTTCCAGCGTTCTCTCATATCTTCTCAGTAGCAATACAAGCACCTAGAGGAGATAAGATACCGTATCAGAAGATACTAGAATTTACTTGTTGGTTGAGAACACAGGGTTTCAATATTCAGCGAACTAGCCGAGACCAGTACCAAAGTGAGTACCTTGGAGAACTGCTTGAAGCAAAAGGATTCATAAGTGATAAGATTTCGCTAGATAGAACTCCTGACGGTTATGAAGCACTGAAGTCAGTGTTCCTAGAACAGCGGATCGATCTGCTTGATTGTGAGCTACTCCAACATGAAATCATTCATCTTCAGCGTGATGCATTCTCGGGTATTTGTGATCACCCCGTAGGTGGATCAAAAGACGTGGCTGACTCGCTTGCAGGTGCTATCTGGAATGCTATTAAGAATAACGTATCTGTTCCTGTGCCTACTTCTAAGGTAGCGTCTGCTATTGCTTCGATCAATGGTAGCAGACTATCTCCAAATACTAATCGTGGTACACCGCAACTTCCTTCCATGTTTCCTGGCCTCTCTCGTCAGGGAGGTAGGCGATAATCATTCTAAGAAAGAGGTAAATGCAATGAATTTGAGAAACCTTCTCAAGCCTGGCGACTATTTTATTCCCGTTCCTGCAGGTCTTCCTTTGAAGCTGGAATACAGCGATAAGGGAGTGCTAAAAGCAATCTTCACCAATATCAAGTTTGATAATGATGAAGAAGGATCCAAACCATTGAAGAAGCTCCCTGTAGAGATAAAGGAGCAATTCATCAAGTACAGTCTAGTTCCATCCAGGATCTCGATTGTCGGAGGAACTACTCATGTGTTTGGTGTGCTAGTTGCTCCGATTGATCCTAAGGCCAACGGCAGGCTGCCTGATTGCATGTTCAATTACATCTCTTCTGCATTAGACAGTAAGAAAGCAGCTGACCTGAAATTCTACTGTTATCATGCAGTTAGCTATGCAACGAAATTCATCGGGGCTTATGCTACACTTCGTTGGTTGGACATGTCCGGATTCCGTACTCTCCGAGGTCAGCTGATGTCTATTTCACTGCCTTCTGATGAGAACTTCTTGAATCAGATGTGGATCAGAGTGTTCGGTGATATCACAAATGTGCCTCTGCCGATCATGATGGCTGTCTATCGCGTTGATAAGTTCTTCTTGTATCGATCTGGATATACTCAAGTATGCATCAAATCAGTGCATCAAGAAACTGATGACGCTGGTTACTTCTGGTCTAAGGTCACTGATCTTGTTGGCAAGACATATGTGTTTGACTACGCTACTGGGCTAGAAAATGCGTTGTCTCGCAAAGGATCTTTCATTGTTGATGAAGATCAAGTTACTATCGCATATCGCTATCCGCTTAAAGATAAAAGTATAATGTCTAAGCTCTGTCCTGTGTGTGGAGCTCCGCTAGATACTTCTGTTTTTGGTCGAACTAAGTGTTCGGACAAGAATTGCAAGTCCTCATTGTATGTTCGTATCATCCGTCTCATGAAAGAGCTAGGACTTCCTCAAATTTCTGCTGATAGATTCAAGCATGAAGTAGCTGATGGTCATCTTACTTGTGTATCGGATATCTTTTTTCTGCCTGAGTTGTCTGAACTCAAAATCCATACTAATCTTGTTCATTTGATACAGGGCCTGTGTCCTCATCTGCTGCAGAACGAGAAAAATGCACTACACACATTCATAAATCGATGCAGCAATTCTATCAGATCAGTAGAGTACTACTTGCAACATCCTGAAGTCGCTAGATGTCGAACTGATGTGTATGTGCCTGGTCTAGATGCTGTGTTGAATTGGTTCGCCATTCCAGAAAATTGGACAGCTCTAGAATCGCTCATCATGAATGATAAGAACATCATCATTGAATCTTCGCTAAAGAAGTTTGATGGTGATCCGATCTTCCGTGGAACTACCATCGCCATCACAGGATCATTTATCCATGGTACGCTAGACGATATAGAGAGTATCTTGAACAGTTACTCCGCGACAGTAGTGCGTCAGTATACAGATGCAGTAAAGATTGTACTCGTTGGTAGTCAACTTTCTGACATCGACGGCAGTATGGTTCAGCAGGCGCGTCAAGCTGGTCGTGCTGTCCTCAATGAAGTTGATTTCTTCCAACAGTACGATATTGATGCTGATCTTCGTGCGAACCTTCTATAATGTTGACGAGGTGATGTTGAATGGCTAAGCGATGGTGGTTTCAACGACTGCTACCTAAACGTCGTCAAACTTCTTACATTCGAGACATAGTAACAGGCTCATTTTATCGTATCTCTGACATTCGAGGAAACACGAGTGTAGCTGATATCAAGACGCAGATAGATACTATGCGAGCTCTTGCCGCTGACTCTCAGATCAGCACGGCATTATCTTACTATGCTACAGACGCAACCACACCTAACACTAGTGGTCAGATCATCTGGGCAAGTTCAACTGACGATAAGTATAAAGACGTAGCAGAAATAATCAATAATTTGATCAAGCGATGGAATGTGAACGAGTATGCTCGTGACCATATTCTTGAGCTTGCTACTATTGGAAATCTTTACATTCCAACAACCGGAATGTACAAGACGAGTACATTCCGATCCAGCTATCAGAAAGGTGTTGCGCTCGATAACAACACAATTCTAGATGAAGAATTTGATGTGATCCCTTCGACTAAAGTCCCTCCAGAGAATATCATTCATCTCTGGAAACAAGGTAAACCTCAAGGATACATCTATCAACCTGACGAGAATGCATCAGGTACAGCGCGAACTGAGCTGGTCTTCTATCCTGAGTCCGCTGTAATACATTTTTCGCTAGGCGGGCTGCTCGGTGATTACACTTTTGACGTTATCAACGAAGATGGAGATATTGAACCTTATGACATTCAGTTCTCTACTCCGTTGATGGCAGCTGCAGTCCAACCTACGCAGACACTCAGTTTGTTAGAAGATGCGCTCTTGCTCTCGTCTCTTGCACGAACTATCAAGTTCATCAATGTTGCTTGTGGTAGCGATGAAGATGAGATTAGAGATTCGCTCCAACAGATCAAAGATGCCGTGGAGCAGCAGCTTTCGTTGAATACACTTACTGGTGATGTTCAGAGTTTCGTTAATCCGCAGAGCCCCAACAACCTCATCTATCTTCCTAAGATTGATGGGCAAGATGCTATCACGATCACTGATTTGAACATGGCAGATGCGTCTGAAGAAGATTCAAATCTTCTTAATCACTATCAGGACAAGAAGCTGTCTGTACTTGGCGTCCCAAAAGAAGCGTTGAACTTCTCATCGAATGAAGGTCTAGGCGGTGCAGGTGCTGTAATGTCACAGCGTTCTGCTCTCTACGCTAACGCGCTGATGAGACTCGAAACAGCATACATGGCCGGTTGGCGTACCGCTTTTAACACTTATTTCAGAGAGAAGAAGCTATCTGGTTTTGTTGATAAGTTCCAGCTACACATGCAGCCGATCATCACTCAGCAGAGTACTATCAATTTTGACCGGCGTGATTCTGCTCTGAACCAAGCAAGCACATTCGTTCAGATTCTAAAAGATCTTGGCATCAAGAATGATAAGACCTATAAGTTAGGTCTTGTAGAGATACTGACTGAAGTGCTTCCGCAGATCGGTGCAGATGCTTCTACCTGGAACCCGGACGCAGCGACAGCGGAAGGCGACGGAGGTGGCGCAGATGAGTTCTGATCCGATGGGTCTGTTCCTTAGAGAACTCAAACAATATAATAGCACTAACTTTCGGATGCTGACCACTATTGACTTGAGTGTAAGTAGTCCTGCCGTCTGCAAAGCATTTAGCTCTGTTATCACTCGATACTTCATTTTCTTAGAGAAGCATCCGGAGATCCCTCCATCTGTTGCTAATATGCTCTATTACCGGATGAAGTTAGATACAGTTGCTAGATTTTTCTCTCAGTATCCCGCAGCTTCGCTTGAAGACTTGAAACCGTTTCAGCGGGATGTTCAATACTACTTACAGGAACATAAGGAGGGAATGATCGGTGAATCAGCATAATCCTCCGCTCAGATATCGCATTTCCGCTTGGGAACAGCTCAATGATTGTGTGTCCAACTTGAGTCGTGATTTATCTATTCGCGTATCTAAGTTTGTCAACAACGATATTCTAGAAGGTACACGAATTGCTGTACTCCATACCACATATGGTGTGCTTTTTGCTTGTATGGTCAACTCTAGCGGCTCGCTGATACAGCCGGCTAGTAATGGTCAACCGCATGAGTTTACCCCTTCAGATATTCTTTCTGAACTATATAAGTACGGATTTGATGTTGAATATCGTCCAGCAAAAGGACTACCTGGAGCTCAGATTGCTTACTTGATGACTCTCAAAGGTCTTGGATATGATAAGATCAGGATAATTAGCGTGTGGTCATACTCGTCCACAGGAGCGAGAGAGTATAAAGAAGAGCTTGTAGCGTTTCTCAACACTGCCCATGGTGATTGGTTGAATTCTGGATATAGTCCTAGCAAGACGGAATTCATCGATGCACTGAATAGTGGTACTGCGATCAATCTTACAGCAATTTCTGGTACAAAGTCATTCAATTGGTCTTGGTTGTATAACTGGGTCGCCAACATTGATGACATTCTTCGCGAATGTGCGGAGGTAGAGTCATGACTGAACTCAGCGGCACAAACCTAATTGGTCAAGATATAGAACGCTGGCGTGACTACTACGATGAAGCTCTTCTACGACGTGGTGTTCCTGCAAAGTATCAGTACCCAATGATGGCTTCGTCAAACACACAAGGTGAGCCCGTAGCTGATAGTTACTCAATTCCAGAAGATACACATATCTTCTTTGATGCTGCACCTAAGGTGAAAACTTACAAGCGTCTTGGTTGGGTAGTTGAGAACGACAAGGATCTTCCTTTCTTGATTCATTGTAGCTTTCATCTCAAGAATCTTCAAAAAGATTGCTTGTTTACTTTCTCAGGTCAATATACAGGATTACCGGATCGTGTGTTCCGCGTCATTGAGTTGACTACAGATATCCAGGCTCCTGACCATGTTACTTGTCAAGTTGTTCCGCAGTATGATAAGCAAGCTGTTGGAGAAACTGACAGGGAAGTGAAACAGAAATTCAATAGTTCTAATCACTTCCTAACCGTTCCGACAGACTATCGTGGCAACTACATAAGCGAGCAACCTGGAGAGCAGTAAGGAATGATGTAAAGTGCTTTACTTGTATGATGAGGCAATCAAGAAAGATCTAGAGCGATCTTTTAATCCGAATAACGTGCCCAATCCTGTAGTTCGTGTTGTTGAGGTAGATGCAGCTATTGGGCTTGCTGCTCAGCTTCAGAATGACAACATCACATTCCCAATTGTTGCTGTTACTCGGATGCCTGACCATTCTATTGACAAAAGTCGAATGAACTTCACACTTGCCCATCGAGGGGTCATTTCTGTCTTTGATAACAAGACAAATATGATTTATCGTGAACGCATAATGCCAATCAAGCTTACATACACACTGACAGTATTGACTACCAAAACAACTGATATGGACGAACTCATGCGGGAACTAATTTTCAAATACACAAGCATGTACTTCTTGACGATCAAACTTCCTTATGAGGCGTCCCGGAAAGTTCGCTTTGGTGTTCGGATTGATTGGGATGAAGGCATTCAGCGTAAGTCAGGCCAACTTGAATATGTAGCAAGTGGCCAAGTTTATCAAAGCATCATAACCCTTCAATGTGATGGATGCTTCTTAGCAACTTATACACCTACCAAGTTGCGTAATCTAGAAGTCCAAGTTGAACCTGTAGTAAAATCGTGAACCTTGTATATTGTACACAGTAAGTAAGGTGGTGTTTCTATGAAATATATCAATCTAACCAATCGAACTGTGAAGGTACGTGGCGTGGAATTTGCGCCTGGCGACATTCATGAAGTAGACGGATCCATCAACATTCCTGGATTTGCGTTGACTAGTTCCTCACCTAAGCGGCCTGTAGCTAAGGGGAAAGGCAAAACTAATAAGAAAAAGTAAATTGGAGGGAACCTAAGTGGCGAACATTGTTATCAACGAAATCAGCCAAAACTACACCTACAATATCGGTAACAATTCTTTTGCAACGGTTGCTCTTCCTATCACATCCTGCTGGGGCCCCGGTTATTTTGACTACGCTTCATTAGGATATGAGGACAGGGAGGAGTACTTAGAGAAAGTAATGTGGCAGCATTATCCAGCGACACAGGCAGGTCTGGAAGCGTTTGTTGCTGCATATCGTGGGCCGTCATCTAACTACAAGCTGATGAAGGACTACTCCTACCAGCTTGCGATGACGCTGCTCACTGCAGGATATGATGTCCTGACATGTCGTATCTGCCCGGGTATCATGGCCGGCCGCTACCTGCCAGTTCCTGGTGAGACTGAGAAGTGCATCTTCGTCAATGCTAAGTATCCTGGAACCTTCGGCAACAATCTGCTTCTTCGCATCAATAAGATAACTAATGCAGCTGTTCCTTACTACAACCTGATCGTCTACATCGTAGACGCTTCTGGTGTTCGTACAGCTGCTGAGAATCTGATCTTCCGTCTAGCTGACGTTGAGGTAGAGGACAATGTTCCCGTCATTGGAGAGGTTGAATCCAATTTCATCACAATGACTGTAACTTCACTGCAAGGTGAATCTGTCTCTGCTGAGGACGACGAGTCCAATGTAGGCACTGTCACTGCTGAGTTAGACAATCAAGAGACTGGACCGCTGTTTGCTGTGATGGACAGCGAGTCTGCTGATCTCAACCCGCTGCCGAATACTCCTGATTTTGGTGATTCTAGCTCAGAATATGTCTCCAGAATTCTGATCGGTGGTTCTGATAAATTTGCTCCGATGACTGGAGATTATTCTGCAGTCCTCGAAGCAGCTAAGACAATCGCTACTGAGCGTTATCTGATGACGCCTAACACAACCGAGTATCCTAACTTCCTGACTACAGATAACGGCGCTGCTCGTGTAGTCACTCCGGAAGAGGCTGAGCGTGTACGCAACAGAGAATGGATCTTTACGCAGTGTATGTATGCATTTGATCTGCTGCAAGACAAGCTGGCCTACAATCCTCAGCGTATCATCAGCCCTGGTTGGGACGATCAAGATTATGATCAGTTCGGCAACACTGATAACTGGCCTGACACTGCTGACTTGTCTCCGTTCCACATCAAGCTGATGACTACAGCGTACAACAGCCGCTGCGCTACTGCACTCATCGACATCCCGCGCAGCATGCCTCGGAAGAAGGTCTACAACGACTCGATGTCTACTCCTGGTTATGCTCAGAAGCTCGGCCGCTACATCCCGTCTGACGGTGCTGGTTTCGAGTCCAACGGTTCTCTGTACCAGACTCACTCCGCACTGTTTGCTCCTTGGGGCCAATACATGTATGTGGGCATGTCCAAGCAGAGTCTCGCATCTCCTGGCTTCTTGGCCCTGATGATTCAGCGTGCAATGCTCTTGAATCAAGCCCTTCAGTACGAGTGGGCACTTCCCACAAGCCGTCGTCAGAACCTCAAGATCGGCAAGATGGCCTACAATGTGCCTAAGAAGTATCTGGATCAATGGCAGACACTCGAAGGTGTCGGCGTGAATGTCATCACAACCATCCCGGATCTGGGCACGAGCCTGTGGGGCAATTCTACGCTGTATGAGGTCCCGCCTGCAACCTACCAGGCACTTGCGAACCTCTCTACTCGCTATCTTGTGAACGCCATCGAGAATGTTGTTTACAAGTGCGGTATCGCAATCACCTTCCGGTACAATAACTCCGAGGCGTACTCTTCCTTCTACGCTGGCGTTACCCCGCTTCTGGACACCATGAAGAACGAAGAG
>Ga0265298_10000344_pt1 | contig 70133 bp, 50 predicted proteins | sample AusTroGonzalo_MG_3_FD_193486 | JGI IMG/M metagenome (GOLD analysis project Ga0265298, IMG submission 193486) | Bovine rumen microbial communities from tropical cattle in Woodstock, Queensland, Australia - Gonzalo_01 | ecosystem: Host-associated > Mammals > Digestive system > Stomach > Rumen ... | reverse complement strand
GTGTGGGATGCGAAAGGGTTCATGGGAAAGGGCATTTTCCACATGAACGATGTCTGGTTCTTCGCGGGCAATATCCGCGCCAATGCGGAACACCGCGTGCGGCGCTGGAAAAAGGAATACAAGAAATGACCGAACCCGCAGAAATAACGCAGGAAACTCCGCAACAGAAAATTTCGTTTCTGCTGTGCGGATTCTTTCTGATCTGCGCAATGCTGTGGAATCCGGGGATCTACACATCGCTGGGCCGGGCGCAATATCTGCCTTTCTTCACGATCGGCGCGCTGACGGCCCTGACCATCGGGATCAAGTGGCATGCTCCGGAATTTCCGCTCAGGCGGAATTTCATGCGCCTTGCCACTTTGGGCTTCTTTCTGCTGGTCGCGTGGCATTTTCTGGTCAATTTCATCTTGCATCATGGAGTGGTGAAATATTGGGAAAACTGCTCCCGCTGGGAATTGCTGCAGTTCTGGGAATGTTTATGGTGGGTCTCCATTCCGCTGCTGGCATTTTTGCAGTATCGGGCTTTCCGTCAACTGCTGCCCGTCTATGTGCTGGCAATCGGCGGATATGGTTTTCTCTACTCCGCGGTCGGCGATCTGCGCGGCATCTGGAACGCGGGCATCACCGGCAACGTCAACTGGACCGCCGCTTTGTTCGTCATGACCATGATCTTTCTCGGCTGGTTCACCTTGGACCGCCGGGATCGGTGCAAGCAGGCCGGACAGAGGAAAATGATCCTCGGATGCGGGCTCGCGGGCGAACTGCTGCTCGTCTGGCAGCTTTGGAAAATCGGATCCAAAGGGGCATTTCTCGCCGCCGGGCTGACCGCACTGCTGTTTTTCTTTCTCCGCACCACAGCGAAAATCCGTAAGATCCTGATCGCGCTGGCGCTGCTGGGACTGTTCGCCGGGTCGTTCTGGGCAGTGAAACATACCGATGCCATCGGCAGATTCATCAACGATGATGGACGGATCATCTTCTGGGAAAACGCCGTCAATCTGATTGCAGACCATCCGCTGTTTGGCGTGGGACAGAGCGCCTACGAAAACGAATACATGCGTTACCGCAAAGCGGATTATTTCTGGATTCTGAACCCGGCGGCACGGTCGAACCATCCGCACAGCCATCTGCTCTTCATGGCGGGATCGTGGGGGTTGATCGGGCTGATCCTGTGGGGGATCCTGCTGTTCGGCCCGCTCGCAGCCATGATCCGGAAATATTACCGGCATGAAAAAGTCGATCCGCTGGAAACGGCGTGTTTCCTGACGCTCTGCTATGCGGTGCTGCACGGCAGTCTGGACATCATCATGGAATCCATGCCGACCGGGTTCATCGCGCTGATGTGTCTGGGTATGTTGTGGCACAGCAATCTGACCGATCCGTCCAGGCCGCCGGTCGTCATTCCGCAGCATAAGATCAAGTGGGCAATGACGGCGGCCGCCGTCCTGCTGGCCGGAGCGATGGTCTGGCAGAGCTGTTATGCGGCGATCCAAGTGCGGCGGGCTTACCGCAATGAACTTTCCGCCGATGAGATTATCCGGACCGCCCGAAGCTGTCCCGGTGAATATCAGGCCAATTTCGCCCTGTTGAATTATTTATTCAAACGCGGGGAAACCGAGGCGGCGCTGGCCGTGACGGATGTCATGCTCAGCTCCCACACGCCGAATTATCCGGGCGTCCACATGGGCCGCGGCAATGCGCTGATGCGTCTGGGCCGTTTCGGTGCAGCCCTGGAAAACTATCGGGTCGAAGCGGAACTCTTCCCGCTGACGCTGCGTCCGGTCTACAATATGATCGTGGCGGCGCGCGCCATGAAGGATGCCGCGCTGGCGGCAAAACTCGAATCGGAACTGCGGGAGCGGATGCGGATCCGCGGCAATGACGAACGCGACCTGAAAATCATCATCATGGGGAAAAACGGCGCCCACTACGACCTGCGTCCCCGCGAAAAACCGGCAGAATAAGCAATCGACAGACAAAAAAGATCCGGAGAACAAAGGCAAATTTGATCGTCAGGAGAGAAAAACAGCCTCTGTTCTCCGGAAAAATACTTTTTTTATTTTTCAGACTGGACCGGTTTCGGCGGCGGTCCTCCGCGCCGGCCCTTCCGGTCGAATTTTTTCCGCTGTTCCGGCGGCAGACACATCTGATCGACATGGTTCGCAATGATCTTTTCCATATTTTCCTCATTGCGCTGATAATGTTTTTTCAGCCGGTCGAGATCTTCCTGGGCACGTTTCAGCTGTTTTTCCGCTTCGGCGATATTGCCGCGGGTGAAATCCTGCCGCTTCCGGAAGATCTGCCGGGAAAGTTTCTCCATTTCCTGCCGGATAGCCGCCCGTTCCTTCTCGTCGGAACTCTTCCGGTATTTTTCACCGAGCGCGTCCAGCTGTTTCATTTCCTCCGGACGGTATTTGAAAAACAGTTCCCTCATGACTTTCCGGAGTTCCTCTTTTTTCCCTTCCCTGGCCAGCTGGTCGATCTGGGCCCGCTCAGCATCGGTCAGCTTGGCAAAAAAGGCCTTGGGCGGACGGCGGCGGAAATTCCGGGCCGGTCCAGGATGGGGACGATGCGGGTTCTGGGGCGGAGACGGCTGAGGGTCAGCCGCCAGTATCAACGGGACCAGCAGAACCGCGCCAATCATCATGTTACGAACGGCTGAGATCATCTTGCAAAACTCCATCGGTTATTCATCTATCACATTGAGGACCGCCGTGCTGCTGAGCTGGGCGGACGTATTCTGGATCCGGGAGGAGAGCAGCAGCACTTCCGAATCGACCATATCCAGATCATACTGGACATTCTGCGACTGGGCCATCACCTGATGCGCCGGATTCACCGGGGCACGGAAAGCGAAGACCAGTCCGAAACAGACCATCACCGCGGCTGCGATCGGAATCACGGCATGACGCAGGATGAACGGGAAATCCAAAATCCTGACCGCCGGACGTTTCTTCGCCGCGGCATACGCCAGGACGGCACGGTCCAGTTCTTCCGGCACGGCCAGATGTTCCGGCATCCCGGACAGCTGCCGGTCCAATTCCGCCAGTTCCCGGCAATCCGGACATTCCCGAAGATGTGTCGTCAGCTCTTCGGAATGTTCACCGGACAGCATCCGGTCCATCATCTCTTTACATTTTTCAGTTTCCATTTCCGCCTCCTGAATTTCAGGATTTCCAATCCGCAAGACTCTTGCGGAGATTTTTCAAAGCATACTGCATTCGCGCCAGCACCGTGTTGATCGAACATTTCTGGATCACGGCGATCTCCTTGAAGGAGATGTTCTCCCGCCGCAGCAGGAAAACTTCCCGCAGTTCCGGGGAGAGTTTCCCGACCGCATCGGAAACCGCTTTCTCCAGTTCCTCCCGATGCATCCCCCGCCACGGTTCGTTGTTCCGGTCCGGCGGATCGACCGCCGTTTCCGTATCGTCCAGACTGCCCGCTTCATACTGACTCCGGCGTCCGCATTTGCGGAACCAGTCGATCGTCAGGTTGTGCGCGATCCGCAGCAGCCAGGCGCTGAACTGCTGGCGGTCCTCATAATGCGCCAGCTGGTCGATCACCTTGATCCACGTCTGTTGGAAAAGATCATCCGCACTCGGGCGGTCGTTATCCAGCAATCGGTTCAGATAGCTGTAGAGCAAGGCCTTGTAGCGTTCATAAAGCATCGTGAACGCCCGGTCATTGCCCGCCAGATACTCCTTTATGAGTATTGCATCCTCAACTTCTTGCCCGATGTCTTTCATTTGCTCTTGCTTTTACTCCATTAAACGCACTGTCAGGACGATTTATTGTCAGGGATCGTTATTTTTTCTCCGATTTTTCCGAAACGGCCAGACGATGAGCGAAATCCGTATCGCCCGGCAGCATCGGGATCCGGTCCAGTTCCGCGGTCGGAGTCCAGAACATCGGCTGTCCTTCCCGCGGCTGCGGCTCGGGTTCGCCCGGCCGGATCATTGCCCGCAGGAAATGCAGATGGAAAATCTTTTCGCCGAACACGACCGTATTTTCACCGAGCTGGTCCAGCACATAGACATCGGTCCCGAGTTCCTCGCGCATTTCGCGGCGCAGACAATCGGACAGGCTTTCGCCGGGTTCGACTTTCCCGCCGGGGAATTCGTAACACCAATCCAGATCCGCACCGGACTTCCGTCCGCAGACCAGGATCATGCCGCTGCGCCGGATCACGGCTGCGGTCACCTCATATTTTTTCATCTGAAATCTCTCGTTTCCGGGTAAAATACAATTCGAAGGCCGGGTTTTCAAACCGGAATACGGATTTTTCACGAAAAAAAAGCATTCCGGACTTGAAAATCCGGTCCACCGGTGGTATTTTACGGGATATCATGCGGGTGTAGCACAGTGGCAGTGCACCAGCTTCCCAAGCTGAGCATGAGGGTTCGATTCCCTTCACCCGCTCCATTCATTTTAAACTGGAATCCGAAGTCCAGATGCCAGTTCCACTCCTGACAAACCCGTTCGAAATGGGGACCTCTGCCGCCTCCGCGGCATCCGAATCCCCGATGATCTGGCGGTTATGGGAATTGGCTGTTATACCGGCTTGGATCTGCTCTCGCCGAAACTTACCACACTGGATTTCCGCCCGGTTCAAATATGATTTAACTGTTCTGATCAGTGTTTCTTTTCCGTAAAAACCATAGAGTGATGACCGGCAGTTTAAATCCTGGGTGTTACTCGAATTTCAAAGAAGTGCCGTCTTTAAGTTCAACGCGCACATCGACCTTCTGCTCCGGCGGCACCGCATTGATCAATGTTTTGACCCACTCTTCCACCTGCGCTCTGCTGGCGTGCTTGTCGATATAAAATTCCTTCTGATCATTGTCGGTCAGCGTATCCGGGCTGTAATAACTTTCAGAAACCGCTTTGTCATATGTATGCGCACAAGGCAGCTGATCGACGGATACCCCGGCTTTCAACGCCTGCTTGACGCAAAGCACGAACAATTGGCTCCATGCATTGCACTGGAACTCCTCGTCTCCCCATGAAAGTGAAACTGGTTTGATCGATGCGCTGCGAGTCCCCTGCTCCTGCTTTTCCTTTTCCTTGGCTTCTTTGGTGCCGATATAAAATTCATCAAGGGCAACCGGCGGGATCAACCGTTCCTGATGCAGAACCCAGGTATTATTGATCTTGTACGGTTGAAGTTTGAAACAATAAATGTCAATATGATGTTCGCGCAGCCACGCGACCGCAGACAGGCAATCCGGAGCAAAATCCGCGGCGACAAGATAAATTTTCTGTCGTTCGGTGGGGTCGATGTAGTCAGCTAATTTGTCCTCTGAGATCTCATCGTCATCCGACAGGTGTTTGCATATATTTTTTACCGCCTCCTCCCGACATTCCTCGATCCGCACATCTTTATCGTCCTGAAACTTTTTCAGTTTCTGCAGATATTCGGCATAGATATTGATGACGCGGTCTTTATCAAGCGTCCGGTGATTTGCGGCATAGCGGATACTTTGGAACTCCATGCATTCGGAACGGTTTTTTTCGTCCTGGGCGTCGCGCTTTATTTCAATGGTGATCAGGTATCCGTTTTTATCCAGGGCGACCAGATCCGCGCGTTTGTTCGTCTTCGAAGTCAACTGACGGGATATGATGAGCAAATCATTTGATCCGAAATCACTTTCATCATAATTCAGAAGCGCAGGATTGGCAACGATAAGCGACTCCATATCACTTTCTTTGCTTTTCTGGTTTTTGCCTTTTGAATCCTTGCCTCTCAATATACTTTGAAATTTTTCAGGTTTGATTTCTTTTCCCAGCTCCAGGCCGTCGATTTTTTCGTTGGCATCCACTTTCAATTCAAACAACTGCATGATCACCTCCTGTGTAAGGATGTATATTATAGCATCTTTCAGCAACTTTTCAAGTTCATTCCCCGATATCGTTTTGAAAACCGCAAGAGATCCAGGAGGATCAGCAGCGGGGTCAGGGAGACAGTTATCCACACGAACTCCTTATTCCGAAATGGTGCCGGAGCCATGAGACGGCATTGTTGCCGTCAGATATTTTCCAGATTGGCGTAATATTCCGCGTAGAGCGCATAAGCGCGTTCGTAACGCTCGCTGTCGCTCTTGGAAAAAAGTTTGCAGCGCTGGGCCTGCTGACTCTGCAGCAGTTCATGCTTTTCCGTCAGCAGCGCTTTGACCGCGGCCGTCAGCACTTCTTCATTCTGCATAAAAATCGGTTCCAGACGTTCGAAAAATTCTCCGGTGACCAGACTGGCCGTTTTTTCCGTCTGTCCCTTGGCAGCTTCCTCATTGCAGGCGGAAGCCAGATTATCCAGGATGGTGAAATATTTGCGCAGGAGACGCACGAAAGCCAGACTGTCGGCATTCTCCAGGTTGCGTTTTTCGATAATATCGGAATTGAGGATGAACTCGCTTTTCTCTTCGATCACCGCCAGCAGCTTGAGGATACGTTCATAAATGAGACAGCGTTCGGCCCGTTTTTTCCGGGACAGGTCGGCGTTCCGGAAGAAAGCGGAAAAGCAGTGATATGCGGCGTCGCGGCGGGCCATTTCGGGCGGAACATTCATGAAAGAGGCGGAATCGAAACGGCGTGCGGAGCCAAACGCCGTCGGCGATTTCATCCGCATGAACAGGCGTTTCTGATTCGTTTTGGGATCGCTGTTCTTTCTGCTCTTCATTTCCTGTTTCTTCCATTTCGGTCCGGGTCGATAATGTATCACCTTTTTCCGGAAAAGCAATCGGAGATCCAATTATTTTTTCAGGAGATCATTCACGGCATCCAGAATATCCTCTGCGATCATGAACCCGGCGGTGCGGGCAGTTTCCTGCTCGTTCTTTCCGTAACCGGTCAGGACCAGGACTTCCGCGGCACAACCGGCGGCCTGTCCTGCCTGCAGATCGGTCATCCGGTCGCCGATCATATAAGACTGCGCGGGATCGATCTCCCAGTCGCGGACGGCCTGCAGGAACATGCCGGGCTTCGGCTTGCGGCAATCGCAGTCGACCGCCAGTTCCGGCACGGTCCCCTTTTTATGATGCGGGCAATAGTAAAAGGCGTCGGGGACATCGCTGCCGGACTGTCTGAGCAGTTCGCAGATGCGGTCCTCGACCGCCTTGACGTCCTGCATGGTGTACATGCCGCGCGCCACGCCGGACTGGTTGGATACCACCACGGCCAGATAACCGGCCCGGTGGATCCTGCCGAGCGCCTCGCCCAGACCGTCGATGAGGATCACATCTTCGGGACGGTGCAGGTAATCGACTTCGGCATTGACCACGCCGTCGCGGTCAATAAAAAAGGCTTTTCTCATACGGGTCGCGGCTCCATGATGCAATTACCGCTCCGACCGGGAGATGATCCGGGGCCGGAGCGGAAAAGGACGTCAGGTCATCAGACCTCAAAAGTCCAGCCGTGGGTATCCGGGCGCTCGCCGTACTGGATACCGGTCATGGCATCATAGAGTTTCTTGAGCGTCGGGCCGCACTCTTCACCGTAATTGTAGGTCTTTTCGGCGGTGACGATCTCGGAAACGGGCGTGATGACCACCGCGGTGCCGCAGGCGGCGACTTCGGCAAAATCGCCAAGTTCATTGCGGTGGATCGGACGGCATTCCACGGGGATGCCGAGGTCCTTGGCGACCTGCTGCAGGGATTTATTGGTGATGCTGCCGAGGATCGAGCTGGATTTCGGCGTGGTGTAGACTCCCGCCTTGGTGATCCCGAAGAAGTTGCTGGTGCCGAATTCATCGACATACTGATGGGTCTTCGGATCCATGAACAGCGGGATCGGGAAACCCTGTTTCTTGGCGATCTTGGCCGGTTTCAGGCTGGCGCCGTAATTGCCGCCGAGCTTGATCATGCCGGTGCCAAGCGGGGCCGCACGGTCGTAATCCTCGATGACCATCGCACGCACCGATTTCAGGCCGCCTTTGTAATACGGACCGACCGGCATGACCATGATCAGCAGATCGTATTCCGTGGCGGGAGCCACGCCGATCTGCGGGCTGGTGCCGATATACAGAGGACGGATATAAAGCGAACCGCCGGATCCATACGGGGGAACGTATTCGATATTGTCCAGCACGACGCGGCGGACCAGGTCACAGAAGAAATCCGTGCTGAAGCCGGGGCCGAGAATGCGTTCGGCGGACAGGTTCAGGCGGTTGGCGTTTTCATCGGGACGGAAGACACGGACTTTGCCGTCTTTGCAGCGGAAGGCTTTCAGGCCTTCGAACGCGGCCTGACCGTAATGCAGGCAGGTTGCCGCGATGGACATGGTAATGTTAGGATCAGTAACCAGCTCGCCTTTGCTCCAGGCGCCGTCGCGGTAGGTCGCGCGGATGTGCGACTTCACGGGCATGTAGTTGAATCCCAGGCTGCCCCAGTCGATGTCGGTTCTGATCTTTTTCAGTTGTTCTTCAGTTGCCATTTTTTCTTTCTCCATTTCCTTCTTTGGTTGTTTCAAGGATGCTGAATCCTTTTTTTTCCTCTTTTTTTTAAAAATTTACTTGCATTTCTGCGAATGTCAATTTAATTACTATTGATTTTTTCAGAAAAAAGTGTATTTTTACTGTCATAAAGCAAAAATCTTAAAAGAAAGGATTGTTTTTCATGAAAAAAAGCATCATCATGTCCGGCGTTCTGGCGCTCGCCCTGGCAGTCTTCACCACAGGCTGCGGAATTTTTGAATCCGGCAAGGACGACTCCAAAGACAGTTTCTACCGTCCGCTGAACAAGAACCAGGCCGGCGGGGTCAAAGACGCGAAAGGTCCGGGAGCCGGATCGAATGCAGGTGTCGCGGATCTGCAGGGCGGATCCAACGGCGGACCGGGATCCGGCGCGGGTTTTGAAGGCGCCAACCAGCCCAGTGAATACGGTGCCGGCAGCGGCCTCGGAAACACCTATGACGGATTCGGCACTCCGATCGCGGGCGTGACTTTCAACCCCGTTTATTTCGGCTTCGACCAGTTCGCCATCGGCGCCTCTGAAATGAACAAGATCAATGAAGTGGTCGCTTACCTCAACAAGAACCCCGGTACAGGCGTGGTGATCGAAGGGAACTGCGACAACCGCGGCACGGAAGAATACAACCGCGCACTGGGTGAACGCCGTGCCCTCGCCGCACAGGAACAGATCCTGGCTGCCGGCATCGCTTCGAACCGCGTCAAGACCATCAGCAACGGCAAATCCAAGCTCGCCGCCCAAGGTGAGAATGAAGAAGCCCACAAGCTCAACCGCCGCGATGAATTCATCGCCGTCAAACTGCTGAAATAAGCGTTTCCCGATTTCACTGCACGCTGCCGGTCCGAAAAAGGCCGGCAGCGTGTTTTTTTTATGCAGACAGGGGATTTTGCCCGGCTCCCTACCTGATATACCGCTGCAGGTCGCGATAGCCCCGCTTAATGGCTTTTTCCAACCTGGAATCTTTCGGAGAAACCGGTTCGGACAGCAGGGATTCGAGCTTCTGCAGCAGCGGGGCATTCAGCGTTACGAAATCTTTCATCGATTCCATGAAATGCGGAGAAGGTTTGTTCAGGTTTCCCTTGAAATGGATCGGCAGCTTGATATCATTGACGATTATGATAGTCCGGATATCCATTTCTTCCGTGGTCAGATCCAGCGTTCCCCGGATGGATTCCATTTCAATATCCTTGCCGTTCAAAGTAAAATTCCGGATGTTCAGAATACCTGTTTCCATGGAAATATCCAGGGCAGCCTGGTCAAAATTCAGATTCTGCTTTCCCGAAATGACCGCCCTGATGGAATTGGCACATTGCGCAAGTTCTTTCCGCAGATTCCATTTCAGGGTGACAAGTTCGAGAAACGTCGGCAATGCCTCGATCGGGACCATGATCAGACGGAGCAGACGGTTGTTATGGTTGAGTTCGACGGGGAGAGAAAAACGGGTGATGTCAGCCAGGACCCGGACTTTCAGGTCCTTCCGGATCCCTTCCGGACTGAAATCGCTGCCGGTAACGGCAAATTCCGCACGGGACAGATTCATACTGACCTTGGAGTCGGGAGCGAAAAGTGAAAGATAAGGCTGCAGATCCAGATCGGACAGCACGCCCTCATAATGGAACCGCTGTCCGGTTTCCCCTTTGCACTGCAGTCTGCCGATCAATTTGGAATCCTTGAAAAGCCGGATCTCGGAACGTGCGAGGCGGAAGGTTTCGGAATCGGGAAAAGAGCCTTCCAGCCGGGTCGCGGCCCGAATGCCAGCCCGGGACGGGATGTCGGCCACACCGGGTATCGCAAAATCGCAGATCCCGGTTTTCAGATCCATGGAAAAGGCTTTCAGACGGAAAGACCGGTCAAGCCGGTAATCGGCCCTGAAATGGAAAGGCAGGGCGCGGATCTCGATCGGATTCTGTTTGTCGGGATATACCCGCAAGGAGGAATCGGCAATGATTGAGCAGAGCTCCTCCGGCAGGAACCGATTGCCGCGAAGCGATTTCATCGACCAGACCTGAACCACTTTCCGTTCCCGGTTCTCATATTCGAAAACCGCATTTTTCATCTCGAAGCCATACATGGAGAACTGCCATGGCTCCGATGGTCCGGAATTGGCCGGATGACATTTTTTCTGACCGGATGCCGGTGATCCGGATGCTGGGGCGGGCTCGTCCGAAAACAGGGAAGTGCGCAGCCGGATACTGTCGATCCTGGTATCATGCAGTTCGATCTGATGACTTTTCAGCTTCCGGATCGACAAGCCGGAAACGATTTGCGCAATATCCAGCGAAACATCGGAATCGGCATAATGGAAGTTGACCGCCCGGACCCGGACAGGGACCATGGAAACCAGAGAGATCTTTTCCGCCTGCGCCGTGACCCCGGCAGAACGGGCCGCGGCAGGCAGCCAGATATTCAGAAGGGCATAAGGAGTCAAGGCCAGAAAAAACAGCCCTGCGAGAAACACTGCGGAGGCAATGATCCAGATCGAAATCAGGCAGACCTTTTTCCAGCGGGGAACCGTCATCTTTTTTTCTTTTTCTTCGGCGGTTCCGGTTCCGGTTTCGGATTGCCGGTAATGATAACCTGATTGCGGAAAAGCAGATTGATGTTGCGGCGCGGATTGTTGTTCTTGCGCATCTCTCCCAGCGTGGCCGCCAGCACCTGGAGATTACGCGACAGCTCCCGGTCCGGCATGATCACCCGGTAGAAATACGGATCGTCCTGGTAGTAAATGGAACAGATCAGCTGTCCTTTGTTCTTGACACTGATCAGTCCGATCCGGAGATCGGGATATGAAGTGCGGGTCAGAAGGATCAGATTGACTGCAGCCTGGTAGCGGTGGACCGCGCTGCCGGGAGGATAGCTGGAAACATCCGGGATCCCGAAGATGACCGGCAGTGTGGAGGCTATATCCATGCAGCGGTCCTTCTGCATCAGGATGGTCTTGGAATCCACCACCAGACGGGAATTGAAGCTGTTCACCAGCGCCACCGGCGTCCGCTCCACCAGATTGACATACAGGGTGTCGGGCAGTTCCCGGATGATCCGAACCGACTGGATGGAAGGCTCCCGGTCCAGCAGCCGCTGGCGCAGCCTGCCCGGATCCAGGTTGAACATATTGGTGAAACCCTCCCGGATCTGGAGGATATCGCAGATCAGGTCCTTGCGCCCTTTCCAGAATCCATGATCCTGGCTGCTGACCCGGACGTGACGGATCACAAAACGGGGATTGGCCGTGAACATCTCATAGGAAAGGACCACGATCAGAAACGCTGTGCCCGTCAGAAACAGCAGGATCGCGATCACCGCAGACCAGATGCGGACCTTGCGGCTTTTGAAAAATTCCATGTCGGACAGTTTCTTCATACGTTCCTTCCCTTGTCCCCGTCAGATGTCCAGATGCTTGGAGCCCCGATGATATTCCTGGATGCTGCAGACTTCCATCCGCTGCATGATGCGCAGCGCTTTCAAGCCGTCGATCGCCGCCTGAAGACCTTTCAGGGTGGTCGTGATCGGCACGCCTTTGATCACGGCATGGGCACGCATATGGATTTCATCCACACGCGGCGTCACACCCGTGGACGGCGTATTGATGATCCATTTGAGCTTATGCGCATTGATGTAGTCGATCAGATTCGGGCGTCCTTCGGAGATCTTGAACATGGGATGGACCGGAATGCCGCCTTCGCACAGCCGCGTGGCCGTGCCGACCGTGGCATGGATGGTGAAACCCAGATCTATCAGTTCCTTCGCATACGGCAGGATCTCGTCCTTGTCCATGTCGCGCACGCTCAGGAAAATATCGCCGCCGAAAGGCAGAGCATTGCCGGCCGCGATCTGCGTTTTCAGATACGCCATGCCGGGATACAGGTCGATGCCCATGACCTCGCCGGTCGATTTCATTTCCGGACTCAGCGTAATGTCGATGCCGGGGAACCGGATGAACGGGAACACCGCTTCCTTCGCGCAATGATGCTCCGGTATGACTTCCTTCGTGTAATTCAGTTCCTTCAGTGTCTTGCCAGCCATGACCAGCGCCGCCAGTTTCGCCAGAGGAATGCCGATCGATTTGCTGACGAACGGCACGGTCCGCGACGCCCGCGGATTGACTTCCAGGATGTAGACGCGGTCTTCCTGCACCGCGAACTGGATGTTCATCAGTCCGCGCACATTCAGCGCTTTCGCCAGCGCATAGGTATCCTGCCGGATCTTCGCCAGAACCTTTTCCGAAAGGCTGATGGTCGGGATCACGCAGGCGCTGTCGCCCGAATGGATCCCCGCCAGTTCCACGTGTTCCATGATCGCGCCGATCACGCTCGTTTCGCCGTCGGAAATGCAGTCCACATCCAGTTCCGTAGCATCTTCCAGGAACCGGTCCACCAGCACCGGCCGCTCCTCCGAGGCTTCCACCGCCTCGGTCATGTATTTGCGCAGGAATTCCTCGTTGTAGACGATCACCATGGCGCGTCCGCCGAGCACGAACGAGGGCCGCATCAGCACGGGATAGCCAATCCGGGCCGCCGCAGCTGCCGCTTCCTCGATATTGGTGGCGATCCCGCCCGGAGCCTGCAGCAGATGCAGCTTGTCGATCAGCTGATTGAATTCATCGCGGTCTTCCGCCCGGTCGATGTCTTTGGGCGTGGTCCCGATGATCCTGACACCGCACGCTTCCAGCTGCAGCGCGAGTTTCAGCGGAGTCTGCCCGCCGAACTGCACGATCACTCCGTCCGGCTGCTCACGCTCGTAAATATGCAGCACGTCTTCCAGCGTCACCGGCTCGAAATACAGCTTGTCGCTGGTGTCGTAATCGGTCGAAACCGTTTCCGGGTTGCTGTTCACCATGATGGTCTCGAATCCGGCCTTGCGCAGCGCGAACGAAGCATGGACGCAACAGTAATCGAACTCGATCCCCTGCCCGATCCGGTTCGGTCCGCCGCCCAGGATCATGATCTTCTTCTTGCCGGAATTCTTGACCGGCTCGCTGTATTCGCCGTAGGTCGAATAATAATACGGGGTGAACGCTTCGAATTCGCCGGCGCAGGTATCCACCAGACTGTAAACCGGGAGGATGCCGAGTTCCTTGCGGGCCTTGAACACCGAGATCTCGTCCGATTTCACCGCGAAAGCGATCTGACGGTCGGAATAACCGAATTCCTTGATCTGCCGGAACAGTGCCGGATCTTTTTTGAGATTGTCCAGCGAACCGACGCTCAGGATCACCTCTTCATAATCGGCCAGTTCCTTGATGGCACGCAGGAACCAGGGATCGATCGAGGTCAGTTCCTGAACCTGTTCCACGGTCCAGCCTCGCTTGAAGGCTTCGCGCATATGGAACAGCCGATGACAGTTCGGCCGGATCAGCTCGGAACGCAGCTGTCCGTCGCTCAAAGCGCTGTATTTTCCGTCCTTGCCGTCGATTCCGAGCCCGGCCCGGCCTACTTCCAGCGAACGGACCGCTTTCTGCAGCGACTGCTTGAACGTGCGGCCGATGCTCATGGTCTCGCCTACCGATTTCATCTGCGTTGAAAGTGTGCTGTCGGCAGTCGGGAATTTTTCGAATGCGAACCGCGGGATCTTAGTGACGACGTAGTCGATCGCAGGTTCGAAACAGGCGGGTGTTTCCCGCGTGATGTCGTTGATGAGTTCGTCGAGGGTGTAGCCGACGGCAAGCTTGGCGGCGATCTTGGCGATCGGGAACCCAGTGGCTTTCGAGGCCAGCGCGCTCGAACGGGACACGCGCGGATTCATTTCGATGATGATCATACGGCCGTCGCGCGGATTTATGCCCCACTGCACGTTCGATCCGCCGGTCTCCACGCCGATCGCGCGCATCACGTCCAGCGAGGCGGAACGCATCCGCTGATATTCCCGGTCGGTCAGGGTCTGGGACGGCGCCACCGTGATGCTGTCGCCCGTATGCACGCCCATCGGATCCATGTTTTCGATGGAACACACGATCACCGCATTGTCTTTGGCGTCGCGCATTACTTCGAGCTCGAATTCCTTCCATCCAACCAGCGATTCTTCGATCAGGACCTCGGAGTTCATGCTGGCGGTGAGGCCGCGCGTGACGATCTCCTTGAACTCATCCATGTCGTGTGCGATGCCGCCGCCGGTGCCGCCGAGCGTGAAACCCGGACGGATGATCAGCGGCATGGTCCCGATCTCGCGGGCGATCTTCAATGCTTCATCCATACTGTGAGCGGAACCGCTTTTCGGCAGGTCGAGCCCGATCGAACGCATGGTCTCCTTGAACAGATTGCGGTCTTCCGCCCGGCGGATCACTTCGGCTTTCGCGCCGATCATTTCCACCCGGTAACGGTCGAGGATCCCGGAATCGTAAAGCTCCAGCGCCAGGTTCAGCGCCGTCTGTCCCCCCAGGGTCGGCAGGATCGCGTCCGGCCTTTCCCGGCGGATGATCTCATGCAGGATGTCCTTGGTCAGCGGTTCGATGTAGGTGCGGTCCGCAAAATCGGGGTCGGTCATGATAGTGGCGGGATTGCTGTTGACCAGCAGCACTTCGTAGCCTTCTTCCTTGAGCGATTTGCAGGCCTGGGTTCCGGAATAATCGAATTCACAGGCTTGTCCGATGACGATCGGGCCTGATCCGATCAGCATGATCTTCTTGATATCTGTTCTCTTCGGCATGATGCGGGTTCCATACGTTCTGCCGGACGGTTCATTCCGTCCGCCATTCCGGGTTGATAATATACACGCTATTTGTAAGATTGTCCACAGGTTTTTTTAAAATATATAAAAAATCATGAATTTCATCTTGAAAAATGATTTTCCGGAACTATGTTTCTGCTTGCAAAAAACCAAAAACATTGCGTCATCATCATGAAAATACATTTTACTTCGACCGCCTTTCACGGAGAGGACCGGCAGGAAAAACTGAAACGCTGCCGGAACTGTGCGGAATCTTTCGGCTGGGAGTTCGGCGTCCAGCTCCACAACACCGCGCCGGCCTGGATCATCGAAATTCTGGCGCGCGAGGGAATCCCGCTCAGTGTGCACGGACCGCTCAATCAGGATCGTTTCTGGAACCTCTCGCGGAAAGAGATCGGCGACACGCTGGCCGCCATGGACCGGAATTTCGCGGAATTCGAGAAACTCGGCATCCATGAAGTGGTCTTCCATTCCTCGCTGATGAGCGATCTCACCCCCGAAGCTTTCGGTCACGGCAAATCCTACGTCGAATGCATGCAGCCCTTTTATCGTCCCGAATTCGCCCGTTATCCGGGAAAGATGTTCAACCGCGATTTCACCAGCGAACCCGAATTCGCCGAACGGTACGAACTCCTCCGCCGGAACATGGAACTGGTCCGGCAGCGGTTTCCCGGTTTCCTGATCGTTCAGGAAAACGATTTCCCCGCTTTCAACGAAATGAACATGTTTTTCCGCGACATGATCACGCTGAATTCGCCGCTGTGCCTGGATACCGGACATCTCTGGATCACCGCCCACCAGGCAGGCATGGATTACCAGCAGGAGATAAAAACCGCCGCCGATTCCGGGCTGCTGCGCATGTGCCATCTCCACTCGTCCAGCTACACTTCCGCGATCCCCGCCGATGAATGGTCGGACGGGCACAAGCGGCTGACGCTGGTCAATCCTGAAATGGACCTGCCGCGGGCCTTCCGCACCATGGTCCGCGGCGGGCTGGATTTCTTTGTGCTGGAGATCGGCGATGCCGATGTGGAAGAACTCCGGATCATGCACCAATGGCTGAACTGACTTTTATTCATATGAGGAGAATTCTTATGACCGAATCCATTCAGAAAATGCTCGCCCCGCTGAACTGCGGAAAATTGAACCTGACTCCGTATGCCGTGATCGACGGACAGAACCGGACCGGCAGTGTGACCGAATGCTCCGCGAATCCAGAAACCGGCAGGGTCCGGCTGAACATCGAACTGGCCGGAGTTTTTCAGGACTCCCTGAGTTTCCAGTTCCGGGGCGACCAGATCCGCTGCCGCCGTGAATTCCACAATATTTCCGGCACGGTCATGAAGCTTAATGAACTCGGCGCCGCCCTGGAAGGGATCGATTTCGGCAAAACTCCGCGTGACGATTTCTTCTATCACAACGAAAACCCGCGCATCTACGAGGTCATGGCGTTCCCCGTTGACTACAACCGCACCGCCAAGGACGCCAAAAACAGTTCGTTCGACCTCCAGGCGGGCAACCGCTGGGCCGACCCCGGCGTCGTCTGCGAACGCATCGGTCGCAGTCCTTATCAGCCCTTCCCCGCCATCCTCCTCGGCAATTACCAGTCGAAACACGGGATCGTGCACGGCACCCTCAGCCAGCGCGTTTTCTTCCACAACTATCTCGTGAAACACGATCCCAACGGCAAAGTCCGGCTTGATATCCTCTCCAGTTTCAAAGACAACTCGTATCTGGAAATCCAGCCCGGCCGCATCCTGGTCGATGAATGGTATCTGGGCGTCACCGAACAGGCCGACGAGATCGAACATATTTTCGACAATTACACCGAAGTGCTCCGTCAGGTCCTGCCGCCGATGTACGGCGCCACTGACATCAACCGCACCACCATGGTCTGGGGTTCCTGGAACGACGGCATCCTCCGCCAGATCAGCGAATCCATGCTGCTGGAGGAAGCAGCCTATCTGAAAAAGAATTTCCCCACCGTCCGCTGGATCCAGGTCGACGACGGTTATGCGAACCTCGTCCCGCCCGCCCACGGGCTCGGCTGCGTTTACGAAAAGAATCACGGCATCGATCACGGCAAATTCCCCAACGGCATGCGCCATTACACCGACAAGATCCGCGAACTCGGCCTCCGGCCCGCCATTTGGATCGGCGGCTTCTGTCCCGTGCAGACTCCGATCTACCGGGAGCATCCGGAATGGTTCATCGATTATAAATACCGGGTGCCCAGTTCCCAGCCGCTGGACGTCAGCCTGCCGGAAGCGCGCGAATACATGACCCATGCGCTGGATGTGCTGGTCACCGAATTCGGTTTCGAAGCGGTCAAGCACGATTTCTGGAGCTATGCGTTCGAAGACAGCAATGCGGAATATCACCGGCATGAAGCCTCAGGCTACGAATGGCGCGACTGGTGGCTCAAGGAAATGCGCAAACGCCTCGCTCCGGACGGCTATTTCCAGACCGGATGCGATATCGTGATGGGCAACCCCTTCCTCGGCGAATTCTTCACCAACTACCGTTACGGGATCGATATCGGCGGCGGCAACTGGGATTATGTCAAGACCAATTATCTCTGGGGCATGGCGTGCTTCGCCACCCATACCTCCGATCTCTTCGTGCCGAACAGCGATTCGGTCGGACTCTTCCCCGGACTCAATGAAACCGAAGCCATGTTCTGCCTCAACTATTGCCTCGTCACCCACACCATGGTCGAGATCGCCGGACGCCTCAGCAAACATCCCGATTCTCCGCGGATCCCGATCCTGAAGAAAGCCGTCTGTAATCCAAACAACGGGCAGGAGATCTTCTTCGGCAAATGGAATTATCTCGACAGCAAGCAGAAATATCCGCCGGTCATTTACTTCAAAACGGCGCATTTCTGTCCGGCGGAAGACCAGGCGGGTCTGCCGATGCGCACCGCCGGCCTTTTCAACCTCGAAGACCAGCCGCAGCGGATCACCTTCTCCATTGCCGAACTCGGACTGGCAAAGGGCTCTTACCGTGTGACCGATGTCTGGAGCGGCGAAACCTTCACGCTCACGGACAGCCTGACTTTCGAACTGCCTCCGCACGGCAGCCGCCTGCTTGCGGTCAGCTCCGCCGATCCGGAGCAGCTCATCGACGCCAATATCCGCATCCTCCGCACGGAAAAACAGGACAGGGAACTCACGCTGTATTTCGATTACGCCAATGCGGCGGAATTCACTTTCGCCTCACAGCCGGCCGAGGTCACGCTGGACGCCAAGCCGGTTCCGGTGAACGGGGCCACGGTGAAAGCAGACATCGGCGAAAAGAGCGTGATGACGGTCAGATTCGCCTGATTCAGGCGAACGGACGCTGCAGCGAATCGACTTTCCGGGCAATGCTCAAGGAGGCGATATCAGCTTCGCTCTGCAGCGAGATCAGCTTGGACGCGCCGGACAGGACTTTCCGGATCCGTTTCCAGTCGATGGTGCCATGTTCATCGATGACGGTATGCAGGTCATTGAGCCCGTCATTGTCGTGGACGTGTACCGTGACGGTCTCCGGAGCCATGAATTCGGCAATTCCGGGCGTGAATTCCGGAATGCCGGGCTGCCAGGCCCTTTGAATGTAGCTGACCATTTTCCCGACGTCGCGGTCCGCCATCGGTTCCATCAGATTGGCATGCCCACAGTCCAGACACAATCCCAGATACGGCGAGGGAAACCGCTTGACCAGAGCCATTGCTTCCTGCGCCGTGGTGGAAGGCTCGAAACAATTTTCCACGGCGAGCGTGAGCTGATATTTTTCTGCCGTTTTCAGCAGTCGTTCCAGCGCCGCGGCGGCGATGCGGCGGTATTTCTCCTCGTTCCCGCGCCAGGTGTTCCCGTAAACGCAGGAAGCTCCGATGTGAAAGGTCATGGTCCGGATCCCGCAGTCCGCCAGGATCGGTATGACTTTTTCATGAGTGGCAAAAGACGGTTCATCGATCAATTCATTCAGGTCATTGCCGGGACCCCAGGCGGCATGGGCATCGCGGAAGATCAGTCCTTCCCGTCCGGCGATCGAGCAGAGTTCTTTCAGTCGGCCGGGTTGCTCCAGCAGATTCTTGACCGTTTCCGCATCGGCCGCCAGAAAACGGGTCCCCGCCTGCGCGAACTCGGCGCAGGCTTGCGCAATGTGTAAATCATCGTTGCGGTTCCAACGGAAAAATCCGCTGATCGAAAAAGCATCCGTGCTCATGATCAAATCCTCGTGACATCTATTTTTCCACCGTTTCGGTAAAACCGAAATCGCGCAGGATCGAATTGCGTTTCAGACGGAAATCATATTTCCGGATATTCACCAGTCCCGGATCCGCCGTCACCGAATGACGGTCATATCCGGCTTCCTGCCATTCCTTCAGCGAAAGCGGACGATCCGTCTCCAGCACCCTGGCAAAAGGCAGTCCTTTTTTTCCGGAAAGATCGAAGAATATATTGCCGTCGGAATAAAATTTCCGTTCTTCGAAAATGGCTTTTTCCGCCACGGTGAACGCCGGCGTGCCGTCGGTGATGATCACATTGTTCATGAACGAAATGACCTTGCCATGCGGTTCGCCCGGACAGTGATACCCCAGCAGACGGTCCCGCGATATCGCCAAGCCGTTCTTATGGTTCAGCGCGAAAATATTATAACGGACGATATTTTCCCGACCGTAATGCTGATGAAACCCCTCGCAGGCACATTCGTAGACCACGTTCCGTTCGAAAACGATATGGGATGAACCTTCATCGGTATAAAGACCCCAGCCGCCGTAATACCGGTTCCGGATATGATGGACCGTATTCTCCCACACCCGGGTCCCCGGCTGCACCCCGAGCAGATAGATCCCGCCCATGTCGCTGAGCAGTCCTTTGCCGAGGTCGTGGATGTGGTTGTGATGGATCCGGATGTCATGCGTCACGGAATCACCGTAACCCCAGACCCAGCCGCAGGAAATGCCGGAATAATACAGGTCGTGGATATGGTTGTCTTCCAGCAGACAGCCCCACGCATGCATGATGACGATCCCGGCGGCGGAATGATAAAAAAGACCGCAGTCATGGATATGGCTGCCGCGGATCACGATCCGGCTGACCTGCAGGGATGGATCTTGTTCCACCAGCCGGCTGTCAGCTCCGAACACCAGTATGCCCCCTGCCCCCAGATGATGCAGATGATCGTTCCGGAAAGTCAGGTTGCGGCAGGCGGAGACTACCTCGATCCCGTATCTGGGACAGCCGCTGATCTCACAGTCTTCGACGGCACAATCGGCGGCGTGGTCGAACAGGATCACACCGGGGACATGGACCGCAGCCTGCACCGACTGGAAGGTCGGCTTGAGATTATCCTCAGCCGAAGGATCCGGTCTCCGGAATGGATCGGGCAGAGGTCCTAATCCGGTATCCCGCAGATCCAGCTGCTTCCCGGTCCGGACCGGCAGATAATTCCCCGCGCACCGGAAACGGATCCCCTTCAAGGTCAGCCAGCGGGCGCCCGAATCGATCCGCACCAGGGTCCCGACCGCAGGGATCTCCGCTTCGAACGGACGGTCCGGTTTTTCCGGGATATACAGGATCTCGTGTTTCAACCGGTCGAAATAGAATTCATTGGGCTCCGATAATGATTCCCGCACATTGGTGTAAATGAATTCGGTATTTTCTTTTTTCGGTATGGCGGAAATGAGGGACGCGGTGGTGATTTTACGTTCCCGGGCGTCATAGGATCCGAATTTCAGGTTTTCATCAATCCACAGATGGATCATCCGGATCAGGATATTCTGCGGGTCATACCACCGCGGGTCGAAATCACCCTTGCCGACATGGAAATTGTCGCAGCTGCTTTCATCAGTCCATAAGCCGTCTTTCGATCCATCGGCGACTCTCAGCCAGCCTTTTTTCGGCCAGCGTGCGGGATCCGCGGCTTTGCCGTTCACATAAAAGAACGGCAGCTCGGTGATCTTTTCGGAAACGGATGCCCGGAAAACCGTCCGTCCGTTGACCCGGACTTTCCGCCAGTTGTCCACCGGACAGCCGCCCGTGACAATGACCTTCCCCGGCCGGACAGCTTCGACCGTCACTGGGAATGAACCGTAAAAATGCAGCGGATGGGAGATTCGGTAAACACCGTCGTGCACCAGAATTTTTGCCGGGGCGTTCAATTCCCCGCATTCATGCAGCTGCGCCAAGCGGTCATAAGCTTTCTGAATGTCCGTAAACACCTGACCGCGTTCAAGCTTCGATTTTGCCGGGATCTTCTCAAATACCTGAAATTCCATAGCCGACTCCTTCTCTGGATCCGTTGATGCCGTATGTTCCGGTTTCAATATAACGGCTCCGGCGGGAAAATGCAACCGGCAGACGATGCAAAAACGGGATCTTTTCGCGCGAAGATCGGCTCAGCGGTACGGATCGTGGATCTTTTCCGGATGCTTCCGAACCCAGGACTGAACCGCCGGAATGACCTGCTGTGCCCGTTTTTTCAGTTCGGGCAGTTCCTTTTGCGCGGCGGCGGAGCCTTTCCCTTCTTCGATTCCGTCGCGCAGACGGTAGTAATCGGCCATGAGCGCAGCCAGTTCTTCGCGCAAACGGTTGAAATCGGGATCGGGATGGGCGCACCAGCGGGTATAACGCGGCGTCTTTTTCCGCATCTCCGGCGTCACGGTCAATTCCAGTGCGCGGCAGAGCAGGAAATCGGTTTCATCGATCTCCCGCTGAAGGGCATCCATTTCCCGGAGGACCTGTCCCAGCGGCGCTTTCGCGATCTTCCGTTGTAATTCATTATAATCCGCGAACAGCGTTTCCAAAGCTTTGCGCGGCGGCAGGGATTGCAGCCGGTCCGGATCGGACACCGGGATCTTGTCTCCGGCCGCCTGTTCGGCAAGGATCAGATACCGGGCATGTTCCGCCCGGAAACGGGAACGGAATGCCACATCCAGTTCGCTGAGATCCTGTCCGTTGTAAATGTAGACGGCATCGCCGGGAAGCAGCGTCAGACCGATCTTTTCCCCTTTCATATCCGAAAGAGCGGAAAGGTTGAAATTCTTTCCGGCAGGCAGAGTCAGCGTGCCTTTTTCCGTTCCATCCGGATTCTGATTGACCGCCAGGAGCAGCTGTCCTTTCGGAGTTTTCAGGGAGAACAGCCGGATGGCCGGACCATCGTAGAACCGGTTTTCCGAACGGTATTTTCCGCAATCGATCCTGACACCGGCAGGGACCAATGCCGGTTTGGCACGGAGCAGCAGCGGACCGGCCGTGGCGAAAGCCCGTCCGGCATCGGCGATGCCCTGCCAGGACGGAGTGAGCTGACCCGCGCCGCCCATCGGGGCATACCGATAAAGATGGTATTTGAGCATCCACGGCCAGTTCCAGTTCGGGAAACCGTGCCAGAAAATGCCTTTGACACCGGCCGCCGCGGCCAGATGCAGCATCAGGCGGTATTCACCCGCGGTGGGCAGCGCATAGACGATATGTGCGTTGTCCGGACCGCCGGCAAAGCCCTGCGGAACGAACCACACCGGTTTGTCTCCGGCCTTTCTGACCAGCCCGGAAAACTCAGGGAAAACGCTCCACGGATTGTGGTCGGAGGCGCTCTGCCGCTTGATCGGATACCAGTCCCCCAGAAAGATCGGCACATACGGCATCAGGTCCACCGTGGAGGAATTCAGATAAGGAAACGCGATGATATGTTCCGGCAGGAGTTTTTTGAGTTCCTGATGCGCGCGGAGCATGACCGCGGCATTCTGCGGGAGCAGTTCATCAGCCGTGAAGATCAGCGGGATCACATCCTGATAATCCCGGATGAATTTCTGCAGATCGGGATGCTCCATGATCTTTTTCATCCGCGGCCAGTCGTTCTTCAGGTATTTTTCCACCTCGATGTCTTTTTTGTAGACGAACAGAGTCGAGAGGAAAAGTTTCGCATGATATTTCCGCGCCAGTTCGCCCTGAAGGTGGCGTCCGGATCTGTCCCGGAACAGTTTATGGCGGTCGCCCCAGATCGTAGTCTCGAACGCATTGAAATAATGGTTGACCAGCAGGCGCATCAGACGGGGACTCAATCTGACATATTGCCGGCTGACACCGACCGGCTGATGAAGACCGGCCATTTCAGGCTGGCTGAGGTTGCCCAGACCGGTGGAATACGGGAAGAAATCCCTGAACTGTTCCGGAAGTTCGGCCTGGAGCGGGACATCCGGCATTTTCAGCGGCTTGATCTCATAGAATTTCTGTCTGCTGCCGTGCGCATCGGCATAATAATCCTGGTCGCCCCGCATCACGGAAACGGTCGATACCAGGCTCCGTTTTTCGCCGGGAGCGAGCGTGAACGGACGGATGAACCATTCGATGGTGCTGGTGGCGGGCGCCATGCGGAAGAAGACATAATGGCGGCCGGCATCCTGCGGATCGAATTCGAACACCAGCGCGGCTTTCGCAGCGTTGTAATACTTGGCCTGCCAGCCGGCACGGCAGAGGTCCTGGATGACCGTATTGAGTCCGTTCAGCGGTGCGCCGGTCTGCCGGAAAATCGTGATCCAGTCCGGCGTCGGCCACGAGTAGGTGCCGGGCTGCGAACTGACGAAATTCTGGATCCGCTGATCGATCCTGAGTTCCTTTTCGGAACCGTTCCGCAGGGTCAGAGTGAACCGGATCCCGGAGTCGAGCAGTTCATATTTTTTACGGACCTCAAGCCCCTGGAACGTCCCAGAATCAACTTTGGCAGTGTATTCGCGCATCGCCGCAGACGATGCGCTGCGCACAAAAGGGCGGCGGAGCAGCTCCCCCGGCATTGACGGCGACGGCAGGATCACCTGGAACAGGCCCCCTGCCCGTGTGATCTGATTGGCGTCAGTGAATTCGAACTGTTTTTCTTTCCAGACCAGCGAATCGATCCCGGCGCCGACCTGCGGATTGAACGAGGCTTTCAGCTTGCCGTTTTCCAGCCGGTCACCGGAGCGGATCTCCAGCGTGACATCATCGAACTGGACATCGATATCCTTGCCGATGATCTCCAGGCTGACCTGGATTTTCGTCACGCCGTCGGGGACGGTGATTTTCATGACCAGTTTCCGCCACTGGGCGGAGGCGGCCATGCCCTGCATGCGGTAATGTTTGTTCCACGTATTGCCCAGCCGTTTGCCGTTGCGGTCGAGGAACCAGATCCGGAAATTGCCGCTGCCCTTCCCTTTGATCCCGGCCGTCATGATGACCTCGTCGCCGGGCGAAACGGGGATGTCTTTCGCATAACGGGCGGACGTGAAAGCTTTTTTGCCTTTGGTCTGGAGCCGCAGCGCGTTCTGGCCGGTCTGGCCGGGCTGGACGAGCGAAATATCGCAGTATTTTTCGCCGTCGTTCATGGAACAATCCCAGTCTTTGACCAGTTCCACTTTGTAACGGCTTTTCTTATATGGTATGGTCTCTTCGAAAGAAGGATTGGTCAGCAGGTTTTCGGCTCCGGCAGCAGACAATGCCAGACCGCAAAACAACGGAATGAATCTGAAACAGTTCATGAGCACAGCCTCGATTTAAGTTGGAAGATCAGATGGAAAGCGGTTCTCTGACCGCACGGATATCGGAGGGGACCGCATTCCAGATATCGCTGCCGTAAGACGAATAATTGGTCCAGGCATCCTGGACGTGTTCGACATGACCGTCGATGAAACTCTGGTTGCGGCCTTTGCCATGGGCGCCCCAGCGGCCGACATTCGCAGTCCGGGTCGAATGCAGCAGATAGGCGGAATAACTGCCGTTCTGCCAGTAAGAACTATTGCCGGTAAAACGGTAGAAGGCAAACGAATCGGCGAAAACCGGCTGCACCTTATCGCCGTTGAAAGGACGGATCTTCCGCAGCACCGGATAGGAGGAACTGGCGCAGGAAACCGTGCCGCCCATCCGGCCGCAATAGGCGTAACTCAGGAAGATGGACATGGTGGCGGCATACATCTTGCGGGGAGAAGGATCGCCGGGACAGACCAGCGTGGTCCGCGGCCGGTTCGGGGCGGTGTCCTTGGTCCCGTTCATATAATTGACCCAGAGATATTCATTCCAGGGGACAAAGCCGGTGCTGTTCCCGTTCTGGCAGGGCAGCAGATAATCCTGATGGTCGTCGGCATAGGTATGCCACCAGAGCGCCATCTGCTTCAGGTTGCCGGAGCAGTTTGCCGACTGGGCTTTCTTTTTGGCGCTGTTCAGCGCAGGCAGCAGCATGCCTGCCAGGATTGCGATGATTGCGATCACCACGAGGAGCTCTATCAGCGTAAAATGCCTCGGCATTTTATGCTTCAGGTATGAGAGATGAGGTATGAGAGATGAGGTTAAAATGATCTTCCTGTTCATCTTGCCGTCCTGCGGACGACAGATTGTTGACATCTGTTTTTTCATAAAAGGATCCTCCTTGTTTTTTTATGGTCAATTCGTTTCATGATGATCTGAAACACTCTGCCCCTGCACAAAATACGGCTGGAGATAAATGGTTTTCCGGAGCGTGCGGGCCCGGCCGGAAATTTCATCCAGCAGCAGCTGGGCGGCTTCCAGGAAAACTTCCCGTTTGCGGCAGTTGAAACCGGTGAAGGCAAACGGCATCCGGTATTGCGTCAGGGAACGCTCCGGATGGACGCGGCAGATGATGGAAACATCCTCGGGCACGCGCAGGCCGAGCCTCTTCAAGCCGTTAAGCGTATTGACGGCCCGCCATTCATCGGGACAGATCACGGCATCGGGCGGCTTCGGGCCGAGGAACACTTTGCGGAGACGCGGTGCATAATCGGGCGGATCGGCGGGATCCTCGCTGAGCAGTATGCCATTGGTCTTGGGACGGGTCCAGAACAGCACCCGTTCGCGCCGGTATTCCAGTCCATATTTCGCCAGCGCGGCCTTATAGGCGGCGAGGCTGTCCTGAACGACGGGGATCTCGCTTTCATCGGAAAGGATAGCGATCCGGCGGCAGCCGCAGCGGTAAAGATACTCCACCTGGAGTTCTTTTTCGCCGAAGACATCTTCCAGCACCCAGCTGCAGTCGAACGACCGGTCATATCCGTTCACTCCGACGCAGGGCAGACCGCGCAGACAGCGTTCATAGAAATCCGGAGACACGCAGCCGTCGAAAATCACGCCCGCGATCTCGCCGGAAAAAAGGGATTCCGGCGGCTGCCAGTCCAATCCCACATGAGCGGCCTGAAACTGATAGCCGTGAGGGGAAAACACTTCATCCCAGCCGGTAAACACGTCATTGAAACGGGGCCGGGCGATAAAACTGCTGCGCGGATAAAGCGAGGAAAACGACAGATAAAGGATCGTCTTCCCGACGGGTCTGGCATCCTGTCTGGCAGTCCGTTTCCGCGAGGAAAGCGGCACCACGAAGGTCCCGCTCCCGCGGACCCGTTTGAGCAGGCCGTCCGCCACCAGATGATCGATCGCCTTCCGGACCGAATTCCGGCAGATGCCGTATTGCCGGGCCAGGACCGATTCCGAACGGATGGGACGTCCTTCGATCAGCTGGCGGGAACAGATCTGCTGCCGCAAATTGTTTTCCAGGTCATAATATGCGCTGAAACGTGCCATTTTCCGCTGTCTCCGCTCTGCAAAGATTTTGTTCTAATTATAATTGACAAGAGTTTTTTTTCAAGAGCGGAAAACGAAAACCGGGCAAAATAGTTGTCCATATTTGTTCATATCAGTTCTATGGGCAGAAAAAAAACAACTGCCGGACGGGATTCGGCCGATCACCATCCGGCAGTTCGTCAAAGCAGATTTGCCACAGGTCAGCGGACTATGACCGGCGGCCGGGTCAACCCGGAAGGAGCGGCATAACGTTCCAGCCGGTTGGCCATCCGGTTCCAGAGCCGCAGGCTCAATGCATGCGATCCCTCCGGCAAGGCAAAACGGTAGGGAGCCAAACCGAAGCGGCCGGCCGACTGGCCGTCAACCAGCAGTTCGGCGATGTCCTGGAATCCGGGCAGCTCCAGAATGCTGCCGGCAGAAATATTGACCTTGCCAAGCTGGATCACAGCTTCTCCGGAGTAGAAGATCTGACCCTGTTTTTCCCATCCCTTGGACAGGCTCAGCCGGGTATGGCGCGGGGACAGCGTGAACTTGGCTTCTTTCGGTTCATAGATGGCCAGCGAATATTGCTTATACACAAGCCGGTCATAATCGCCGATGGATTTCAGGGAGACATCGAATTCGCCCTGGAGAAGTGCCGGAGTGGTGAACTCGGCAGCATTTTCCAGTTCGACGGTGTTTTTGTCCGCAGCTTTGATGTCGAACCGGCAATAGTCGTCGCCGAAGATTCTGATCCCGGCCTGGCTGCCGGAGGACAGCTCCTTGCCGTTGAATCTGATTTTTCCGGTATTCCCGGAGGGGATCAGCAGACTCAGCTTCATTCCCTTCGGCGCGGCGAAATCCAGCCTGCAGTCGAAAGGAATCACGTTCGGCTCATTCCAGGAGACTTCGTATTCGCCGGAGAAGGTCTGAATGATCTGATGTTTTGCCGGTTTGCGGTAGGAGGCGAACGGACCGCCGACGACGGCGATCTCGCCGGGTTCCAGTTCGATCTCATAAGGCCATTCCTGGAAAATGAGGGTGCCGGAAACCGTTTTCGAATTCCAGACATTGGCAGCGATCAGGAATTCCACTCCATTGAGCTTTCTGCGCATGTAAGCGAGTTCGCCGCCTGTAAAGGAGACCTGCGGGCATGAAAGTTTGGGGATCTCCTGCAGGGGATCGATCACGTTCGGGATATTTCCGGCATAATTTTCCGGAACGATCACATAGCCGTCCGCCCGACGGCTGAGCTGGTCGCAGAACTGGAAAAACGGCTCGGAATCTTTTCCGCACCAGACTTTCCTGGTAGGATCGATCAGAGCGAAATCGGCGCAGTATTCACCCGTTGCGGCAGCCTGACACCAATAGGCCAGCCGGTCATTGAACTGCCGGAGGGAATTCTGCAGCGGGCTGTGCAGGAATTCAGGCGGAGCGAAATGCTTGAGTTTTCCGCGGAAGCGGTGATGGACGGCATGCGGAACAATGAAATTGATCCCCTGGACGATCTGCCAGGCTGCGATCCGCTGCAGGTCATTGAGCGAGGCGCCCCAGTTGGTGGCGGCAAACATCTCGCACATCACGCGTTCCTTCCGATTCAGCACCGCTGCGCTGGCGGCGTATTTGGCGCGTACATCATGCAGGGTCTCGTCCAGCAATGGATGTTCCAGGAATTCCGTATCTCCGCCGAGTGTGACTTTCGGAACGGAATAGCGTTTGTCATAATGGGTGCCGCCGTCCAAAGCCATGATCTCGTGATCGGTGCCGGGGCAATCCGAATGGCTCAGCATAGCCAGAGGATCCCCTTCCGTGAAAGCGGAACTCCGGCGGCAGGCGCTGTAAGTGAGCGGACCCGTATCGGAAGTGTGAAAAGTATAAAGCACATTGTGAGCTTTGCACCAGGCGTGATTTTCGGCGAACCACTGCTGATAAAGTTCACCGCAGACCTGCCAATAATCCTGCTGGACCTGTTCATCGCTGCCGGAGAAAAGTTCTCCCAGCTGCGATTCGATATGATAGCCGAATCTGGCAGCAAAACATTCACTCAGATGTCTGCTCCATGGATAATACCGTTCCGGCAGTTCCTTCTCAACACCGGCATTGAACCGGCGGTTGTCGGCATCGGAGAAAAAGCCGGTGATCCCATCCCCGAAATACACGGAGAGCCGTTTATAGTATTCTTCATAGACGAACTGACGGAAATAAGCACTGCTTTCCGGCTCTTCGAACGCAGGAAATCCCCAAGGCACTTCCACGATTTCCAGGCGGCCTTCCGGATTGGGTTTCAGACGGTGCTGTTTGAGGCTGGGATCGGCCGCTGCGATGCGTCCGGCCGCATCTCCCGGCGGATAATTGAACCCGTCATTGATCCACAGCTGGAGTTTCAGGATCCGCGCAGCCTGAATGAAGCGTTCCACGACAGTGAACCAAAAATCGGAAAGGTATCCCGCGGCATCGAATCCGAGCGGCGGTTTATTGAAAAGCACAATACCGCCGTAACCCTGGTCCTTGATACGCTGCATCGAACTGCAGACAGCCTCAGGGGTATAGTCAGCGGGGTCGGCCGTGTCAAGAAAATAAAAAGGAATCGGCCGGAACCGGTCAATTTCATGTTCAAAATTCATGGTGATTGTCTCCTTGTTTTCGAATTCAGATCATTTTTAAGTGAATAATTTACCTCTACAATGCCAATTTTCAAGTTTTCACGGCCGAAAATGCCGAAATTCATTTTTCTGGTCCGGAACGGCACCCGAAAGGCCGAAAATAAAGCGGCATGATTTGACAAAAATCCGTTGCCGTGCTACATTACCGGCTGAATTTCAATGAGGATGATCATGGGCGAACTGAGCAAGATACGTAATTTTTCCATTATTGCACATATTGACCACGGCAAATCCACTCTCGCCGACCGTCTGCTGGAAGCTACGCACACCATCGAAAAACGCGATCTGGTGCATGCTCAGCTTTTGGATGCGATGGATCTGGAGCAGGAACGCGGCATCACCATCAAAGCCCATCCGGTCCGCATGCAGTATACCGCCTCGGACGGGGTGGAATATGAGCTGAACCTGATCGATACTCCAGGGCATGTGGATTTCTCCTATGAGGTGAGCCGTTCGCTGGCGGCGTGCGAAGGAGCCCTGCTCCTGATCGACGCCACCCAGGGGGTGCAGGCACAGACCGTCGCCAATGTGAATCTGGCGTTCAAGCACAACCTGACGGTGATCCCGCTCATCAACAAGATTGATCTGCCCGCGGCCGATCTGGACCTGTGTTTCAGCCAGATGGAAGAGATCCTGATGATCCCGCAGGAAGAAGCACTGCTGGTTTCCGCCAAGGAAGGGACCGGAGTGCCGGAAGTCCTGGAAGCGATCGTCAAGCGCATTCCCCCGCCGCAGAGCAAGGGTGCGAAACAGCCCAGCGCCCTGGTGTTCGACTCGATCTACGACGCCTACCGCGGCGTGGTCACCTATGTCCGCGTTTTCGAAGGTGCCTTCAAGGCCGGCTCCAAGCTGCGGATCTTCAGTACGGGTCTGGAAAGCGAGATCAAGGAAGTCGGTGTATTCAAACCGGAAATGAAGGCGCAGAAAGAACTGACCGCGGGATCGGTGGGTTATATCATCCCGAACATCAAATCCCCCTCGGACACGCGGATCGGCGATACGCTGACCGATGCGGCCGATCCGTGCGAAGCCCCGCTGCCCGGTTTCCAGGAAAGCCGTCCGATGGTGTTCAGCGGCATCTATCCGATCGACACCGCCGATTACGAACAGCTGAAATTCAGCATGGCGAAACTGCAGCTCAACGATGCGGCATTCCAATATCAGGCGGAAACCTCCGCCGCGCTGGGATTCGGTTTCCGCTGCGGCTTTCTGGGGCTGCTCCACATGGAGATCGTTCAGGAACGGCTGCGGCGTGAATACAATATGGACATCATCGCCACCTATCCGAGCGTGATCTACCATGTTTATCTGAACAACGGCAAGATGATCGAAGTGGACAATCCGGTGCATCTGCCGGACCCGACGGAAATCCAGCGGATTGAAGAACCGCTGATCAATGCACGGATCATGATCCCCACCAATTACATGGGGGATGTGATGAATCTGGTCATGCAGAAACGGGGGATCTGCACCAACACGGAAAATGTGGATGCCCGGCATGTGATGCTGACCGCGCGGATCCCGATGCATGAGATCCTGATCGATTTCCACGACAAGCTCAAATCGATCACCCGCGGTTACGGCAGCATGGATTATGAACCGGCGGGCTATCAGGCGGAAAAGCTGGTCAAGCTCGATATGCTGGTAAACGGCGAACCGGTGGATGCGTTCGCCACCATTGTCCACACCGACCGGGCCTACGAACGCGGCAGGATGCTGGCGGAACGCCTCTGCAAAGCCATTCCGATGCATCAGTTCCAGATCGCGATCCAGGCCGCAGTCGGAGGCAAAGTCATTGCCCGCGAAACCGTGCGTTCCTTCCGGAAAAACGTGCTTGCCAAATGCTACGGCGGCGACATCACCCGGAAACGCAAACTGCTCGAAAAGCAGAAGGAAGGCAAAAAGCGGATGAAACAGATCGGCCAGGTCAACATCCCCCAGGAAGCCTTCGTGGAAATCCTCAAGACCAATCAGGAATAAAAAATCAGTCCCGTCCTGAATATATCTCCAGGCGGGACCGATTTTTCTCTGTTTCAGCGTGCCGACGGGATCAGTCTTTTTTCGGTTTGAAAGTCGGGATCTTCTTGATGGTGGTGATGACCTGTTCCGCCGAAATCAGCCGGGTGCATTCGAAATGGCGGTCCGTGCCTTTGTGACGCGGGCACCAGAGAAAATCGTAATGGTCGAAATTTTCTCTCATATCGTTCCAGCAGCTGTGGCAGGTATGATAGTTGATCACGCGGTAAGGCGTTTCGAATTCATTGGTCGGATGGGTGAATCCGGAAATCATGACCACCGGCACTTTGCAGCCCCAGGCGAGCCAGCTCAGACCGGAACTCAGCCCGATAAAGAAATCGGCATCCTTGATCATGTCGATGCGTTCCTGCAGCGGCTTGTCGCCAGTGTCGTCTTCCACACCGTAAGGAATATAATTCCAGTATAAACCGGTGCCGTGGACTTTTTCCTTGTCGATGCAGATCACGCGGTAGCCGTTGTCCTTCAGGAACTGGACCACCGTCATCCAGCCCATGGGATTGTTCCAATATTTGGCCTGGCTGGAACTCTGGGCGGCGATCACCACATATTTTTCCTTGATCTTGCGGGGAGCGCTGAGGTTGAAACGGGGCGGCTCGTCTTTGGGATCGACGCCGAGAATATATCCGGCAGTCCGATGCAGACCGATATAACGGAAATCGATCGGCTGATGATCCACATCGCCCTTGAAGAACAGTCCCATGTAATAGCAGGCATAGGGCGAATAGTTTTTCGTTTCTTCCGCCTTGATGAAAGTGATATCGGGATACTGGTCCTTGACGACATCGGCGATCCAGGGAGTCATCACGCAGATGAGTTTGCATTTGTGTTTCTTCTGGAAGCGTTCGACATAACTGAACCAGCCGATGGAATCGCCGATGGTGCCGACGGGCAGCTGGATCATGACTTCACGGTTTTCGGCATCGTAATCATGGGTGAAAATCGGCTCCTTGCCGCCTTTTTCATGAATGATCAGCCGGAAACGGATAAAGAACTTTTTCACACTGGTGACATAGGCGCCCGGAACCGTGTCGGCGGAATAAAGGATGATACCCGTGTCAATGTCGGTAAATGTCACATGATAATTTTTGCCGTTCTGCGGGAACAGGATCCTGATGCCGTCATTGAAATCGAAGCGGATGCCTTCAACCGCATCCTGAGTCGGGATCTGAGGGACTTCACCGTAAATACTGGCCTGTTTCTGGGCAGGAGCAGACGCGGGTGCAGGAGCGGGAGCTGACTGGCTGCCGGGAGCGGGAACCGAAATATCCTGCGGAACCGGATTGCCGATGCCAATGGAAATGTCCTGATTTACGACCGGATTGACCTGAAATACATTTTCAGCCATTAAATAACTCCTTCATTCAATGTTCACATCAAAACACCGGCAGATGATCATAAAGAAACGAATCAGATCTCCATGCCGGAAGCTGTCCGGAAAAAATCAATACTTGAATGGCGGCAGACCGCGTTCTTCACGCTCGCGCAGCGGAGAACCATCGGGCCGGACCAGACGGCAGGAAAGGAAAATGAGCAGATTGTATTTCTGCGAACTTCTGCCTTTGCTCTGGAAAAAGCGTCCGATCAGCGGCAAATCACCGAGGACAGGATATTTGTCTTCCAGCATGGAAACTTCATCCCGGATCATCCCGCCCAGAACGATCGTGCCGTTGTCGCTGCAGGAAACCGAGGTATCGACGGTGCGCTGTTCGATACGCGGCATGATCATGGTGTTCGGGACATTGACAGGTTCGGAATTGTCATTCAGCTTCATCGGGACCGTATAGGAATAATCATCCCAGCCGGTGAATTTGCGGATCAGCGGGCGCATGATGACATTGATGACATCCAGGTCGGCGCTGACAAACGGCATGACTTCCAGTGAGATACCCAGCTGAGTCTCATCATCCAGCTGGGGAACCGAACCGGTGAACACGGGAACGTTGTTGCCCATGATCGTATATTCGGCTTCATCCCAGTCATTGGGGTAATACTTTTCCGTGACCAGCTGGATCGTTGCGGTGGTGTCGTGCATGGTGGTGACCCGGGGACAGGAGAGCACGTCCGCGGAATCGGCCTGGTCCAGGGCGAAGATCTGCGTGTTCAGTTTATAGCCGTTCCGGTTCCAGACGGTGAATTCGGCTGCTTTGCCGTCCTCCGTGGAGTTATCCAGAGTCCGGGACTGGGTGAAGGTCCGAACCATATTGGTGCCGCCCACGGTGTATGAAACGGAGCTGGCCTGCAAAGGAGCCTCCGCATAATAGACAGTCCCCGTATTGGTATTCGTATATTTCTGGTCGGCCGGCTGGGTCGAAAGGTATTTGACCCAGTCGGGGTTGCTGCTGTCGACGGCATAGATATTGGTGATCTTATCGAATGTTTTAGTGCCCCCCGCTTCAATCGGAGTCAGGCTGTTGCTGTCCGCATATTTATACTGGACATTGCTGTTGGAACGCGAAAAAGAATATTTGAATCCGAGCTCTTCCAGATCGTTCAGTTTCACTTCCACGAACTTGGTCTGGATCAGGACCTGAGGATCTTCTTTGCTCTGACTGGCAAGGAACGCCTCAAGATTCTTATGTTCTTTCGGGGTGTTGGTCATGATCAGACGGCCGATATAGTCCTTGTAAACGGCAGATGATCCGGCCTCGAAGGTTATGCCCTTCTCACTGAGGAAATCCTGAATGGTCTGCCCTTCAGGGAGTACAATGGTCCCGTTATCCAGGGGATAAACCTTGGTCACGACATCATCCAGGGGAACATCCTTGGAGGCGACGACCACGGCATTCTCATCGACGCGGTATTTCAAGTTGGCCAGTTTGCAGATGTATTTGATGACCGTTTCCAAGGGGATATTGTCCAGCTCCATGGTAAGCGGAGTGACTTCGGTATCGGCCGGCGCATTCTGATTTTGATTATTCTGGTTGGCGTTATTTTCGGCAGACTCGGTAAGGCCGGTTGTTTCATTGATCTTGCCGCGAAGGACAAAGTTCACACCGATTTTTTCCGGATCTTTCTCCTTGCTGCACTGGCGGAGATAACGGAATGCCGTCGGAATGGAAACTTCTTCGAAACTGATCTTGTCGATGATGATTTCCTTCAGCTTATTGAGGACCTTGTCATTGTTGGAACTCTTGATGATACTGACTTCTTTTTCTTCGCGTTCGGAAACTTCCTGACTGATCAGCGGAGCGACCATTTCCCAGGCAGAGGCGGCATTGCGGCCGTCGCGGATGGCGCCGAACCGGAAACGACCGGCCTGAGCGAGATGCTCATTGACACGGCGGATATAATCGATCGCGGTCTCGTTATAAGGATCCAGAACGATCACTTCTTCGAATTTGGCACGTGCTTTGTCCCACTGCTTGGTTTTATAAAAAACCTCTCCCTGACGGAGCAGGACCCGCTTGATCCGAAGTTCCTCTTCAGCCGGTTTGACTTCATCGACCTTGCGTTTGAACTGGACACCGCTTTTCATCAGGGAATAGCGTTCGATGATCTTCTCCATTTTTTCTTTGCAGGGAGGATAAATCTCGATTGCCTTCCGGCATTTTTCAATGGCACGGTCGTAATCATTCTCGTTGGCGGATTTCACGGCATCCTTATAATAATTCTGCGCCCAGTAAAAATAGGCATTGGCGATCTTGGCGGCACAGTTGTCACTCTTGATTTTGAAAATCTGCATGTTGGGAGAAGCTTTCAGGACCTCATCGGCAATTTTCTTGGCAGCAAGATATTTGTCTATTGCCATGTCATATTCCTGTTTCATCTCGAGTTTGACACCTTCACCGACCAGCTCATTGATTCTGGTCTCGCGTTCCTGATAGGATGACCTTTGATCGAGGATCAGTTTTTTCTGGGCAGGAGTCAAGGTCGTTTCAACGTTTTTCTGCTGGGCGAATCCGGACAAAGAGCTCAGAAAAACCAGTAAAGTAAACACGTGAAGGGAGAAGCTGCGTACCGATCCGCAGCAAATCTTCAGTTCTCTGATCGTTTTGTTATTCATAATCAACATTCCAATCTGGGTTATCTGTCGTTAAACTCAAAAAGTCCTTGTTTACGGGCTTCACGAACGGGAAGACCATTCCCTTTCATTAGCCGGGCAGTGACAAAGACCATCAAATTCACTTTTTCGGAAGCATAAGTGCTGTCGGTAAACAAACGGCCCAGCAGAGGAATCTCCCCAAGGAGCGGCCATTTATCTTCCCTGCGCGAAACGATATCTTCGAGAATCCCGCCGATCACAACAGTTTCACCGTCATAGATCTTGACCGTGGATTTCAATTTCCGTTTGGAAAATTCAGGCATCTTCATCTTGGGCGTGAAATTCTGGGAAGAAGTATTCCCCGGCGAATAAAGCATGCTGCCGATGATGATGCTGTAGTCGTAATTGGACCAGCCGGTCATCCGGCTGATATCCGTATCGATATTGAGCAGAATCGTGTAATTGTTGGAGCTTACGGTCGGCTTCACAGTAAAAATAGTACCCACATTGGTGGCATCGCTGAATTCGGGAGTCGGAGCTGTATAGGTATACGAAGTTCCGTTCACGATCTCGATTTCCGCATCGGTCCAGCTGTCGGGGAAATAACGTTCTTCCGCGATGGTCAGTTTGCCCGGATAACCGGCGATCACCAGAAGTCTGGGCGTTGCCAGGATCTCAGTGCGGTCTTTCTGGTCCAGGGCACGGATGGAAAGCGAGAGGTTGAACTGATTGTTGCCGCCGAAGTTCGGAATGAGCTTCAAGCCGCTGATCATGTAGTTGGTTGAAGAATTCCGGTAAAAAGAATCCGATGAAAGCCCGCCGAACTCGAATTGACGGCTGGTTTCTTTATCCGTATAGGTAAGCAGCCAGTCGAAACCGAGTTCCTCCAATGCATTCATGCTGACTTCCATCACTTTGGAATCAACCAGCACGAGCGGGGGAGGAGTATCGATTTCCTTGAGGAGGTTTTCCATCCGCTGAAGATATTTGGGCAGGTTTTTCATGATCAGCTTGCCGTTTCCGCGGTCATAGGAGATCGTGCTGCCTTCAGGGAAATCGATTCCCATGGGTGTGAAAAACTGTTTCAGCATATCCTGGGTAATGTCAACGGTCTTTTTGTCGTCGCCGCCGCCTTTGATGTCCTTGGCGGATTCCATCAGGGATTTATCGGCAAAACGATCGGCATCCTTGAGTTTATCGGTGCTCTTATCCTCTTCTTTGGTTTCTCCGCCGCCGGCTTCGAACTCGATCCGCTGCGCCAGAGATCTGCGGATTTCGAAGAAACCGATCTCCATCTCATCCTCGCTCTGGACACCGACAATAACGGCATTTTCATCGACCTTGAATTTGAGTCCGGCGACTTCGCAGATATAACGGATCACATCCAGCAGGGGAGTTTTCTCCAGTTCCAGATACTGGATCTTCCGGCTGCGGTGCTCCATTTTCGGGGGAGGAATGATATGAATGGAATACTGGGAGGCCAGATTCTCAAGGATCGACTGGATATCCGCGGTTTCATATTCGATTTTATCGACGATGGTCTTCTGCAGTTTCTCATAAAGTTCAGCCCGGTTTCCTGCCAGTTCTTTGGGACCGGTTTCCTCGCGTGCGGTTTCGGACGGCGGAACCGGTTCATTCCATTTCCATTCAACTTCCGCCATCATTTCCATGGCGTCATTTTCCGCCCGGCTCAAACCGATCCGATACAGTTTCTTATAGGTCTTGTTCAGAATGGTCACCGCTTTCTGGTTATACGGATCCTGAACCAGGATCCGTTCCACGACATTCCGGACTTTTTCATACTGCCGGTTGCGGTAATGGACTTCCGCCTGACGCAGCAGGAATTCAACTTCATCAGTCCGTCTCTTGTAATCGGGATCAATGGTGGACAGGGAAGTTTCCTCGCGGAAATTGTAAGCTTCCTCCATCTTATTGCAGTCCATGATCAGGGACTGGACATTTTCATTGAAAGATTTATCCTTTCGGATGTGTTTTTCCAACTGATCCGGCGTAGCATTGTCAACTCCCATATAATAGGGAGGCAAAGAAGAAACGGCCTGCGCCTGGGCTTTCCGGAATTCCCGGATCGCCTTCTTGCTGTCTTTGATTACCAGACCATTCAGATAAGTCTTTTTCGCTTCCTCAAAAACGGACTGACCCCATTCCCGGCGGGACTGGTTCACGCGGGATTCGATCAGGTTTTTCACCTGCTTCGCCTTGCCGTTCTTTTCCAGTCCGGAATTCGAAAAGATGACCATGGCCCGCTGATAAGCCTGACAGGCGGAACGATAATTTTTTTCCTTCATCAGACGATCACCCTGACGGATCTGCGGGAAAACATTATTCTTCAGAACCGCATCCCGGCCGCTGAATTCAATACTCTGAAGTTCAACCGGAATCGAGAATTCTATATCGTCATTTCCCGCTTTCTGCTGTGCATGAACAGCAGATACAGCAAATACTGCTGAAAATAAAACCGGCAGTAATCTGCGTTCAGTTATCATGCAGGATCTCCTCATGCTCATCTCTGTTATCCTTCTTTTTTTTATCGTTTATAAAATATTCTCATTCAACACACCGTGGATCCAACCTCACCTCTGATTGTCAGACGCTGCCCGTCTTCTGCCGCGGCGGGGACGGTGGGCTGCCTTTGCCGCATCGATTTTCGTCTGCAGCATGGAAACCTGATTGATTACAAACGTTTTTCCGATCAAAGCAGGATTGTCTCCTGTATATTTCAGTGTCACGGTATTTTTCTTTTCATCGATCGCAGCCACGGTATATTTGTCAGCTCCGGTATTGATGGTGCCATGGGAGATTTTGCTTCCGACATAAATTTCAAATGACTTGGAACCTAAAATCAGGTCGGCGCGGATCCTGGGTTCATAAACTTCACGTCCGATTTTCGCATTGATCGGTTCACCGTCGGTTTTCTCCGTATTCCGGATGACCCTCTGGACCACGACTTCGGATTCATTGATTTCCGATCCGCCGGATTTGACGAACTTCGGGATCACATCCACGATTTTATATTTCTGAATATTGCGGACGGCATCACTGCCGGTAAGCGAGCCTGTTTTCGGGAAAATATCGCCCAGTTTGACGAATGCAGTCTGATAACGGACATGAGCGCCCGGCTTCTCAATCGCCAGTTCGATCTGAGCTGTCTCTTTTTTCGTCTTGTCTTTGAACGAAACACGTTTCACCTGGAACAGCAGTTTCCTGCGCTTGATCGGCATGACCATCATTTTTTCATGATAGGGCGGACGGCTCTTGGCATTGTTGCAATCGGTCTTGCAGATATATTCCTCATAATTCGAATATTCATCGCCGTCAGCGTCAGCCGTGGCATCGGCAGCGAATTTGGGATTCAGACCCATGCGCGTTTCCTCCTTGTCCGGAATGCCGTCATCATCCGAATCCTGTTCTTTTTCCGAAACGACATTGAACGGAGCATGAAGGGTTTTGCGGCAATCCTCCAACGGGCATTTGGATTCGCCGTCGCCGGCGGGGAAAGCGTTGGCGGGAATGACCCGGTTGCAATAGGGACAAAGCGCCATCTGATAAGGGACCATCAGGTCGGTGAACAGAATCTGGGAATCCATCTGGGAAGTATTTCTTTCTCGGGGCTGGGCCTTGGAGAAGAAAGGTTTCTTCGGAAGATTTTCCAAAACGAGGTAAGGTGATTTTTCATCTCCGAATTTTACCGCCTGATAATTCGGCGGAGGATCTTTGAATCCTTTCAGCTTCTCCACCTGGATCTGTTCATTCTGGCGCCACAGCAAAACCTGAACAGCCAGCAGGCCGATAAATACGGTCAGCAGGACGGCCAGCAATATTTTTTCATAATGTTTTGATAAAAACCCCATGATCCAAACCCCATATATTATTTTTTCAGACTGTCGCCGACGTATTTGTAATATTTGAAACGAAGAACAGCAGACACATTGAGATTCTTGCCGATGCGCACCTGACCGTAATCCGGAAGGGCTTCCGCTTCTTCTTCGGTCAGGATCCTGAACATCCGTCCGGAGGAAGTCTGTCCGGTAGCCGAAGGACGGCGCGGCGGTCTGCGTCTGCGGGGAATGCGCCGTTGGCCCTCGTCGGGCGGTGCCATCTCGTCACCCTGCTGGGAATTGGCGGTTTCATTGCCGAACAGCTGACCTCTAAGCTGGTTCACTTCGGCAGAGGAACCTTCCGAAGTCAGGGAAATCCAGGTCACCACATAGACCCGGTTGTCTTTGTAGGCATCAAGCAGATTATTGAGGAAATTGCGGATGGAATCCATGGTGCCGACCACGTTGGCTGAAAACTCATAACTCAGATATTTGTCTCCATTCAGCTTGGCCGGCGGTCCAAGCCGACGGAAATCATCAACCCGATCGAGACGGGAATTCCGCATCCGGCGGAAAATATCCTCAAATATCGGCATGGTGTTGAGGATATCGACGACCGCCTCATTGGACGGGAAAGTCTGGACATATTGATTGAAAGTGAAATTCTGCACGGTCTCCAGTGAGTTGACTCCCGGGATCAGCCCGCGCGAACGGATCTCGCTCTGCATCTGACTTAAATAAACATGGGCCTTGGAAGGACTCATCGTCCGCTGCAGTCCGAGTGCGGCTCCCAGGATGTCATATCCGGTTCCGATCAGATCGTTCTTATCCGCTTTTTCCACGGTATCCAGGAAAACATCCGAAACGAATTTCATGAACTGGCTGTTTCTGATCGAATCTTTCGGCAGTTTTTTCTCCTTTTCCAGCTCGGCAAACAGGAGCGGGACCAGTGCATCGGCAGTTTTCGCAGTGCCGGTATCCGACTCGAACAATTTTTTCATGCGTTCATAAAGTTCATCTTCGGAAACCTTGAGCGATGCCGCAAACGTCAGCAAAGCTTTCCGGTAGGGTTTGCCGAAGATACGCTGAAGGGCGGAAGTGCGCTTTCTCAATTCCGCCGTGTCGTCCTGGATCATCTTGATGTTCAAGTCAACCGGCTTGTTGCCGGATTTGAAAGCCGCATCAAATTTTTCCTGGCTTTCCTGAGTAACGGCATTGGCCGCAGTAATGGACTCATGCAGGGTCCAATCCAGATAAATCAGAAACAGCGACCCCAGTATGGTTATCACCGCAACAATGGTGAAAATGATATTTTTCTTGAGAAAATTCATGGCTGCCTGGACCTCATTGTTTGATCATGTTCTTCATCATCAGCGTCTGTTCGAAAGTAGCCACATTGAATTCACCCTTCTGCAGCACACCGTTCTGAAGCTTATTGATTGTATCGGTCGCCCGATTGAACACAAAATATTTCGATTCGCTCAGCCGTTTCGTGAAATTTTCAGCAAAACTCTGATTCTTCACCCGTCCGTGGCCGGTCATATATACCGAAATATAGTCTTGAGCGACCTGGGGGGCGCTTTGATTGGACATTCCTCCGAACAGACCGCCATCATCCTCTTTCTGCTGCTGAGGCTGGTTGCCGCCCGAACGCGACAATTCCACTTTAGTAAGCCACACATCATTGGGCAGGACCGCCTGGACCTCATTGATCAGTTCCGGCCAGCGGATCCGTTCATTCAGAAGATTGGCGGCCTCCTCATATTCACTCCGGACACCGCCGAAATCTCCCTCGGCCGACTTCAGCTTTTTCACCTTGGTCTCGGTTTTCTGGAGCTGTTCCACGGCAATGTCTTTCTTGGCGGTGGAAATAACCAGCTGCTTGGAAAGCGAGAAATACGTTACCAGCAGACAAAGCAGCAGTGTCGCCGCCGAAGCGTAAAAATATGGAGTCTTCGCCTTGAATTCGATATATCTCTGCAGCGAGTGCGGCATCAGCGATATTTCCACCGGACAGTTCGTTGTATTGCGCAGCGCCAGACCGACCGGCTCGGAGAACATATGCGCGATATCCGCCAGTTTTTCCTTATCCACCTCGGGCCCCAGCGCAATATTCTTGAACGGATTGAGATATTCCACCGGCATTTTCAGTTTTTCAGAGAAAAAGCGGGGCGTATAACCCATCACCGAACAGCCGCCGGCCAGATAAAGTTTTTCCGGCTTGCGCCCTTTCTGCTGCGAGCGGTAAACATTGATCGAACGGCTGATTTCGCCGTGCAGACGCGTCATCACATTTCGGACGATCTTGGAAACGGTGGCCGCCACCTCGGAATCAGGTTCCTCATAAGCTCCGCCCAAAGCCACAAATCCATGACGCCGCTTCATCTCCTCGGCTTCCTTGTAGGAAATTCCGAACTCCTTGCTGATCTGGAGCGTGATGGCATGACCGGCGATCGGGATGATACGGATGAAAAGACGCCCGCTGTCCACGAAAAGCAGTGAGGAACAGCGGTCTCCGATATTCAGGATCAGCTCGCAATCAGTATCCCCTACCCCGTTCAGGCGGGCCGCATTGTAGCATGCCGTCGGAGAAACTTCCACAAATTCAACCTGCTTGCCGAGCGATTCGATCAGCGAGGTGATCTCCTCGATCTCATCGCCTTTGACGATCACGAACATGGCTTCGATCTCGCCGCTGTCATCCGCGGATTTCAGCAACTGGGAATCCCATACGACCTCACTCATATCATACGGGATCGCGCTTTGGGCTTCGAATTCGATGATCTGACGGATCTTCTTTTCATCGGAAACAATGGCCGGAACTTTGACAAACCGGATATAGGCATCGTGCCCGGACAGAGATAGACAGACTTTTTTGGAATTGAATTTATTCGTCGTCAGGATTTTGTTGAGCGCTTCCAGCATATCGACCCGGACATTGGATTCAGCAAGATTCTGCAGGGAGCTGTCCGGGGTGGAAAATTCTTCGAACGCGAATCGCTCCATCAGCATTTCGCCATTCGGAGTATAGGAAAACTCCGCAGCTTTGATACTGCTGGATCCGACATCAATGCACAGCATATAATCAACTGAAGCCATGAATCATCACTCCTCGTTTTCTTTCGCTGGGGGTTCAGCCGGGGGAACGGGCGGTTTAGCCGCACCGGCAGCTTTGGGCTCATTGCCCGGGTCGAGCGCGGGAAATTCAAAACGGTCTGCATCGAGCCAGGCCCACGGGGTCTTTTCACGCGGCCAGAGCATGACCTGATTCTTCGTCTTCTTTCCTCTCAGCTGCCCCGCGGCCGCCGACAGGGTCTGCATACGGGCAGCAGTCAATTTGCTCCTGGAACCGGAACCGAATACCTTCCGTCCCAGGACATTATTGTCTTTGTCAGCAATGATGACTACACCTTCCAGCGCCCGCAGAGTCGTTTTGCCGCGATCCAGCGGGAAATGCAGATATACATAGGAAGGCGGCAGGAACAGAGATGCCCAGTATTTCCGCTGCGGCAGTTCCGGATCCGCCACGACACACTGCAGATTCTGCACCCCGCAGAACCACCGGAACGACTCGCCGTCCCGGGACGGGCCGGGAGCGTAAATATACAGTTCGACTTTCAGCTTTTCCAACGGCAGCGGCAAGGCTTTTTTCCCCGGACGGTAGGATATGCGGAAGGAAATGTCATTCACCATCCAGTTTCTGAACGCTTCGGGAATATTGCCCGCTCCGATCCGGGTTTTCTTGCCGTCCGTATTGTAAACCGGCGCATGGACCAGGCTCATATCTACACTGATCGAATCCAACGGCACATATAACGTCGGTGCGTTCCTGGAAGAATTACGTGAACGGCCGGAATTCCGTTTCCCGGATTGTCCGTACATGAGCTGACCGCACAAACACAAGACTGCAGCCAGCAGTAAAGCATACCCGTTTCTCATCTTTCAACACACCTCTGAAGTATACAAATATCCGTCTTTTTTTATGTCTAGCAGGTTAACAATACAATTTAGAATGCGTTCTGTCAAGTCATTCATGGCATTTTTTGAAAAAAAAGTGAATTTTTTTTTGCCAAACCGCCATTTTTTCCGTTTTTTTTGATGACTTTTCAGTTATTTTCGAAAAAAAACGAATATTTCTCATCATTGCCGGACATCCGCGACGGCATCTTTTTTCATTCCAGACGGATCCCTTCGGCGATCAGGGCCGGACGGGTTTCAGCCGGATGACGGAGACGGACGGTGACTGTCCCGTCGTCCTGGACTTTCCACCGGATCCGGATCGGTCCGTATGGGGTGGGCACTTCACCGGACATGGAGCTTAATCCGGCCGGATGCACCGCCAGGGAAAAAGTGCGGAACCCCGGTTCCAGCGGCATGATGCCCAGACGATAAGCTCCGTCGAAATAGATCCCCGCGCAGCTCCAGCCGTGACAGAGACTGCCGCCATAGGAACTGAATCCCGTGGCTCCGCCCGCCACTTCCCAGAACGAGGTTGCACCAGCCAGCGTCATTTCTTCAAAATCCCGCCGCAGCCGTTCATCCAGTTCCGCGATTTTTCCGCAGGCGGCCATGGCACGGATCATATATATATAGGAACTGTAAGTGGATCCGATCAGACGCGGAGAACTTGCCGCATCGATGACCCGCCGTTTCCGTTCCTCCGGCACCAGACCCAACGCCAGGAACAGATATTGTATGTGGCTGTGACGATATTCCTGATTCAGCCGCGTGGCATAACATCCTTCCTCCTCGCGCCAGAAAAAAGCTTCCGTCCGCTTTCCCAGTTCCGCCGCAGTTTCCAACAGTGCATCGTCCCGTTCCAGTTCTCCGACCGCCCTCAGCGCTTCCGTCAGATAAAGATTGTAAAAAGCGGTCGGGACATGGTCATCCTGGTCCGCGGCTTCATGTCCCTCCAGGGCGTCCACCCATTCACAGAAATTCCAGGTCTTCCGGTCCGGCGGATCCGGCGGCGGCAGGAACAGTCCTTCCGGCGTTTTACGCGCCATGAATTGCGGCACGGCCGCCAGGATTTTCTCCCGGCTGTACAGATACGCATCCCGGCTTCCCGAATACAGTTCATGTTCCCGCAGTGCTGTCAGCCAGGCAAACGTAAAGCACGGAATGAACACTTTCAGGTCGCCGGGCGCGGTCAGATTCAGGAAGCCGTTTTCCTGCATCGAATCACCCAGCAGCTTCAGCGATGCCGACGCAAAATCATAATTCCCGAACGCATAATATCCGAACAGCATCTGGTTGCGCGAATCGTATCCATACAGCGACTGTTCACGCCACGGGCAGTCCTCGTAATGCTCATGCATGCAGAGTTCCAGCGTGCGGATCCCGATACGGTGAGTGGTTTCCAGCAGACGGTCCTCCGTATGGAATTCCGCCGGAACCGGCAGTTTCAGATCCGTCGGCAGCAGAGTAAAACTTTTGACCCGGACCGGTCCGCGGACATTCGAGATGTGCATTTCCAGATACCGCGCACCGTAACGGCGGAAACAGAATGTGAACTTATTGTCCCCCTCCCCGCAGATATAGCGGTCGCCATAAGTTCGGTTACGCTCATTCGACATCGTCAGCACCCGGCCCAGTTCCAGATGCTCCCCATGCGCGATATCCAGCACCGTCCCGGCCGCCGCTTCGACCTCGAAATGCAGCAGACCGGCGCTCTCGCGTCCCAAGTCCACGATCAGGATCCAGCCGTCCGAATCCGGCGGCAGTTCCCCGAAGGTCCCGCCGAACGGACCGAAGATCGGCGCCGCCATGTCCGTTCCCATCGCCGCACCCGGAAATGCATCCGGTTCCCGACGCTTGAAATAACCGTGCCATACGGCCCGTTCCCTGATCGCCTCCCCCGGCAGGATCATCGGTACCGGCCGTTCCGTCGGCTCATCCTTAAAATCCAGCTCGACCGCCGCAGAAAACACCGGATCATTCTTTCGCGCATCGTATTCCCACGTATATCCCAGCATTGGGTTGAGCTTTTCGATCGGCCCCGCGCGGAACCCCGGATCTTCAGCGATCTCCCAATCCCGGCCGCTGGCCGCCAGCACAGTCTCTCCGCTCCGGACTTCCGCCCACAGCCGCGGCGTTCCTTTCAGATGGTTCAGGAAATCGCTGCCGCAGTAATACGCCCGGATCTCCAGGTCGTTTTTTCCCGCTGCCGTCTCGACCGGGATCCGGGTAAACGTCTTGGCTTCCGGAAAATCGCTGAATTGTCCGCGTCCCAGAAACTCCCCGTTCAGAAAAGCCGCAAAATCACTGTCCGCCGAAATCAGCAGTTCCGCCGTACCTGCCGAGGAACATTCGAACTTCGTCCGCGCGATCACATACAGATTTTCCGATTCTTTTTCCCCGGTCCAGATCCATTTTGCTTTCATGAATATACTCCTTTGTGCTTCAGTTTTTCATCTGATAATATATTCAATCCGGGCGTTTTTTTCAAATCCGGCATGGTTTTTTTGAGAAAAAATGCGATCGTCTCTTGCAATTTGATTTTTTCCGCTTATATTATTTTTTAAAATCAAAAATAGACTAAAGTAAATTTTCGCAGGATAACGGTTTTTATGGTTGTGCAGGACATTCTCACGCAGGTAAAATCGGATCTGTCGTCGGGACGGCTGACCCGGAACGGCAAACTGCCCGTGCGCGAAGATCTCGGTAAATTTTACGGCGTCAGCAAATCCACCGTGCAGAAAGTTTTTGCCGCGCTGGAAAAGGAAGGCTTTGTGATCTCCAAAGGTTCGCAGGGAACTTTTGTCAATCCCCGCTCCCCCGATCAGACCGATGTGGCGGTGATCCTGCCCGCCGGCTCCCGCGAGATCAACACCAACAGCCTGTATTCGCAATTCGGCCATGAACGCGCGGCGCTGGAACATTCCACGGGAAAACGGTTCCGCCTGTTTTATGTTGATGACATGCGGATGATGAAAGATGATTTCCAGAATCTTGCGCAGGAAGTTCGCGCGCTGAAATTCTGGGGAGCGATTTTCCCCTTTGCTCCGCTCAGCTGGATGTATGAACCATTTCTGGAAAACGGAATTCCCGTCGTGTCTCTGACCGATGAATCCTGCCCGAAGATCTCCACCGTCTGGGTGGACTACAGCGACCTGCTCGAAAAGATGCTGGAAGAATGCAAAGCCGCCGGATGCAGACGGCCAGCACTGATCAGCATGACATCCGTCCCCTATCGCCATATCATCGATTACAAAAACAAGGCGTCCGAATTGGGGATCGAGGTGTCCGACCGGATGATCTGCGGTCTCCAGGCCCTCAACAAACATCCGGAATGGTTCCGCCATCCGGTGTATTCGCTTTTTTCGGACGGCAATCCGCCGGATGCGCTGCTGCTGCTCGATGAAACCTTTCTCTTCCATTCCTGCGCCGCGCTGCTCGAACTCGGACTGCTGCCCGGCCGTGATGTCAAGCTCATTTCCCAGCGTACCTTCCCCGGGGTTTTTCCCGCGCCGCAGCCGGTCACTTTCATCGGATTCAGGATCGAAGACATCGTGAATTCCTGTCTCCGGGCTTTGACGGCCCTGTCCGAAGGCGGCGAGCCGACCGATAAATTCGAATTGATCCGAACTGTCAGACAATAACATAAAAATCAGGAGAACAGAATATGAAAATCTTCATTCTGCCAAAAGAAAAGAATGCGCAAAACATGAAAAAAATGAGAGCCGATTTCACCTTGATCGAGCTCCTCGTGGTCATTGCGATCATTGCGATCCTGGCCGGAATGCTGCTGCCGGCGCTCAATCAGGCCCGGGAAACCGCCCGCGCCATCAACTGCGTCAGCAATCTGAAACAGCAGGGGTTGGCGGCTGCGGCCTACAGCAGCGATTATTACGACTTTTACATGTATCTTTCCGACAATCCTACGGTTACGCTGGCTGCTACGGACAATACCATCTCCTGGTATGGAAAACTGATGAAATACAATTATCTCCCGAAGAATATCATTGTGGACAGATGGAATTCCAAGGATTCCAAAGTCTTCCATTGTCCCACGGAAAAAAAGGCGCCGGGCATCATGAGCATCAACCGGCATTATGGACTCAACTACGTCACCTTCGGCTCCAAGCCGGGTCAACCCGAACGTCCTGTCCGGAAAGTCGGTTCGCTCAAGACCAATTTCATCTACATCGGGGAATCCCTGCCGACCGGATACAACGGCAAGACCAACCTCGATTCCTACCGGATCCAGCATTACGGCGGCATCTATCCCTATCAGCTGGTCAACTTCGCCAGTTATCCGGTTTCGGCACGGCACACCAAAAAGGCAAATATGCTGATGACCGACGGCAGTGCCGGTCCATGCGACCAGGGATTTCTCCGTAATGTGAAAAACTGGGAGGTCCAGTGAGCATGAAATTTATCCTCGCATCCGTATTGGGATGCCTGGCAGTTCTCATGCTGCAGGCGGAAGTCGTTGTCTCGCCCGACGCGCCTCTGGTGCAGAAACGCGCCGGACGCGAACTGGAAAATTATATCGGTAAAATTCTTGGCGCCGATAAAAAATACCCCCGCATCGTGCTGGGCAATACCCTCGCGGCCCAAGCGGGGATCGACCTGAAAGACCTCGGCGATGAAGGTTTTGTGATCTGTCCCCGGAAAGACGCTCTCTATATCTCCGCCGGGACCGCGCGCGGCCGCGGCATCCTCTACGGTGTTTATGAATTTCTGGAACTCCAGGGCTGCCGTTTCTGGACGGAAGACGAAGAAGACATTCCGCAGCGGCCGGCACTGAAGATGCCGGAGGGAAAAGAGATCCGCCAGATCCCGGTTTTTCCGTGTTACCGCTGGATCATTTCCGGCACCTGTTCCCAGAAATGGATCATGACCGGCAAGCTCAAACTCAACGGCGGCAGTTTCGGTTTCGTTCCCAAAGAAGAAGACGGACTGGTATTCTTTCAGAACCCGTTCAATTCCCATACCCACCGCTTTTTCCTGCCGGCCGGAAAATACGGCAAGACCCATCCGGAATATTTCGCCCTGCAGAAAGACGGCAAGCGTCTGGCCCATGATTATCGGGGTCAGCTCTGCCTCACCAATCCGGAAATGGTCCGGGAATATATTGCAAATGTCCGCAAACATCTCCGGACAAAATATAAAGACGGAATGATCCTGATCCTCGCCCAGGGAGATAATTTCAATCACTGCCAATGCGCCGGCTGCCTCGGATCCGACCGGAAATACGGCTCGCCGAGCGGCACTTTCATGGCATTCGTCAACCAAATAGCCCGCGATCTGGCGAAGGATTATCCGAGGCTGAAAATCAAAATGTCCGCTTATCAGTACACGCGCAAGCCGCCGCAAGGGATCCGGCCGGAAAAGAACGTCTATGTGTCGATAGCCAATATCGAATGCGATTTCTGCAAAAAACTGACCGACGAAACCTCGCCGGAAAACCTTCGGTTCCTGGCCGAAGAGGAAAGCTGGAGCAAAGTCGTTCATACCTTATTCGCCAATAATTACGGCACCTGTTTCGACGGCTATATGTTCCCCTTCCCCAACTTCAATGCCATCGGCAACCGCTATCAGTTCGCACGGAAACACCATGTCAGGGGCGCCAGCATGCTGACTGCCCATGCCAATGCGTTCGCCGAATTCGGTCATCTCCGCGATTACCTGACCGCGAAGCTGCTTTGGAATCCCGAACTCGACACCTGGGAGACCGCCAGGGAATTCTGCCTCGGCTACTACGGAAAAAAAGCCGGTTCCATCCTGCTGGATTATCTGCGGTATTACCATCGCTATTTCGCCGAAAAAAAGGTCAAGTTCCGCTTCGCGCTTTATGATCGGACTTATTACAACGCCTGCCTGGCTCCGGAAGTGCTCCGTTTTGCCAGGGAATATTATGACAGGGCGCTGGCCGCGGCGGAATCCCCCGTATTCCTGCGCCGGGTGCAGGAAGCGGCCCTGAGCATCCGCTGCATGGAACTCATGGCGCATCTCGGCTGGATCCCCGGCTCCCGCGCCTGGCGGCAGAAATTCGAGGATTTTGTCCGCGATGCAAAAGAAGCAAAATGTCTCGCTCTCGGCGAGGAAAAGAAAAATCTGCTGGTCAACTGGGCAAAACGAATCTCCAGTGTGAAAATTCCCGCTGATATTGGCAAAGTCCGCACCGATTCCGAGGCGGAAACAGTCATTCTGACTCCATCCCTGCACGGAAAAGGCAAATGGACCAGTGAAGAAACGGATTCGAATGCGAGCGGCGGGAAAACGGTCAAACTGCATACCGATCATATCCAATGGGCAGTTCAGGTCAAACTGCTTCCGCTGGCCAGATACGGCAGGGGCGGATCATGGAATATTTATGCCCGGGTCCGGGCCGAAACCGGGAAAGATCTCCCGCCGGATGCACGGCTTTTCCAGACCGGATGCTGGAACCGGAAGCAGCTCCCCGCCCGCACGGTCCGGAAACAGCAGCTGCAGGACAAAGGCTATGCCTATATTCAGCTGGCGGCCAAAATCACGCCGGTGGAATCCGCCTATATCTGGTTTGCCCCGTTCAACAATCCGGCCGACGTCAAAGCCGTTTATATCGATTCGATCCTGGCTATTCGGAATGATTCAAAATAGAAAAATTTTATCAAAGAAAGGGAACAGAACATGAACAGGCTTTCATCTTTCACCTCGCATCATTCATCATTGGAGTGTAAGCAGAGCTTTACGCTGATAGAACTCCTGGTCGTGATCGCGATCATTGCGATTCTGGCGGGGATGCTGCTGCCCGCACTGAACAGCGCCAAGGAACAGGCACGCGGCGCCGCATGCCTGGCCAATCTGAAACAGATCGGACTTTACATGAACAATTACATCGAATCGAACAAGGAACATTTCCCGCAATTCAACGGCAGCGATACCTGGTGCCGGCGCATCGAATGGAACGAGGCAGGTTACTCCAAGCCGGCCGGAGATAAAATATTCAGCTGCAAGGATGTGCTGAACATCCGCAGTCCGAAATCCATTGTGTGGTGTCCTTCTCAGAAGGTCCCGCAGATCACTGACAAATCCACCTGGGGCACCTCATGGAGTTCCGCAAACCAGTGCGGAGGACCGATGTCTTCCGGTTACGGCAATCTTTATTACGGGGTCTGCAACTGGCAGGACAATTCGCTGGTGGAAACCTCCTGGTCCCGCGGCAGCGCCAAGCTCGCGCAGGTGAAATTCCCGTCCCGGACGATTTTCCTGACGGAGAGTGCCAGAACCCCGACCAACAGTGAAACCCAGGGTTTCGGATATTTCTACGTCAGCACCGCGAGTGAAAGCTCTTCGACCGTGGGCCGTTTTTCCGAGCGGCATAAGGGCAGATGCGGCATTCTGTTCGCCGGTCTGAACGTGTCGCCGGTTCCCGTCAAAAACATCTACAGCTGGTGGGCTGCCAATAACACCACCACAATCGGAGAAAGAAGAAAATACGGCGAATTGAAATATTGATCACAGGGGGACTCTGCATCATGAAAATCAAATCTGTGTTGGCACTGCTGGCAGCTTCGATCTGTGCGTTTGCCGTTCCTGCTCAAACCGAGTCTGAATGGAATGTCCAAAACGGATTCCGTCCATGGACCCGCATCGCGAATGCGAAAAAGTCGGTCACGCCCGAGGGATTGAAAATCGAAGTCCTGCGCAATGATCCGTTTCTGACCGCGAAACCGCTCCGGCTCGATCCGGCCAAATACAACTGCATCGAAATCGAATACAAGGCCGAAGGGACGACTCCTCACGAATATGCCGTTCTCTATTATTCTGCAGACGGCAAATTTTCCGAGAAACACTCTGTCTATTTCAAAAATCTGGTCTGCAACGGCAAGTGGGTGACCCGCCGGGAATTCATTCCCGATCTGAAAACCTGGAACAGCCTCGGCACCGTCACGGCGCTCCGGTTCGATCCGCTCGGCAGAAATAAAGGCACCTTCACCCTGAAAAGTCTGCGTCTGCTCAAAGCGGAAAAACGAACTCCGTCCAGCAATATTCCCAATCCAGGTTTCGAGCAGCGGGAGAACGGCGGCATCCGGGGCTGGTCCGGACCGGGCAAGCTTTCCGCGGAACGGCCGCATTCCGGAAAATACTGCCTCGAAACGCCGGGAAAAACGGACATGTCCGTGCAGGATGTGATGGTTCTGCTGAAACCGAACTGCACCTACAGATTAAGCGTATGGCACCGGAATGACATTCCCGACGGGGAAGTTTATTTCGGTCTGCGGGAAAGTGTCAGCAAAGAAAAACTGGTCAGCAAAACCCACCTCGATCTGCACAAGTATTACGTAACACCAAACCAATCGGACTGGAAACAGCTTTCCATGGTATTCAAAACCAGTCCGAAAACGGTGGCCGCCCGGGTCTTTATCAGCAGCGACAACCGGGGGACGGGCTGTGCCTGGTGGGATGATATCCGGTTGGAAGAAATCAAAGAGAAAATGCCGCCCTTCACGCTGAAACCATATCCGGCCGCAGTCACCTTCATCAATCATGAAAATGCCATCGCGAAAAAAGAAAAAAAACGGATTTTCCTGATGCCGGAAAAACCCGAAGATATACCACTGGAAATTCGCTTCGACCTCAGCGCGGCTGATGGTTCTCTCCTGCTGGAACTGACCGGACAGGGCAAATCCTTTTTCCGGGAAAAAATCGAAATCGGCAGGAAAGAAAAACTGGAGATTAAACTTCCGATCGCTACGCTCGAAAAAGGCGTCTACCGCCTGAATGCGGTCTTCACCTCCCCGACCGGGAAAAAGCATGCGGAATCCAAAAGGATCTGGCGTCTTCCATACACGGTAAAAGAAAGAAAATTCGAGCCGGTGAAAACTTCTTCAGTCGATTCCGACGGGCGTTTTCTGGTGAACGGGAAACCGTTCCGCTATACCCGTTTTTCCCATTTCCCGCGCCTGGGAGGACGTCTTGACGACAAGCTCAGCAAGGCGGACTGGGTTGCGTATGCCGTCAGGGATTTCGGCATTGCACTGGCATCTTTCAGCTCCTGGTCGATCCCTGAACTGCTGAAAGCCGATCTCCGGACTTCCATGCCGAAAGAAAAAATGGCGGAAATCGTCATCGGCGCCGTTCGGAGGCATCTGGACAACTGCCGGAAGGCGGGACTTTATTCCGGCATGGATATCCGTCAGGTGTTCAGTCCGGACCGCAGCGGGAAAATTCTGGATTTCGAACTGGTCCGCATGGTAGTCCGCGGCATCAAAGACCATCCTGCTTTGCTGTTTTACGGGTTCGACGAACCGGAACTTTATACCAAACTGCCGCAGGAAAAAGTCCGCGAGCTGTTTGACCTGGTCAAAAAGGAGGACCCGAACCGCATCGTCAGCATCAACCTCTGCCAGCATTGGCGGTTCAAGGATTTTGCTTATTCCGACCTGGCATCCTACGACAATTATCCGTATCCGGCCAGCGGGCTGATGGAGATCGTCAATCTGAACCGGAAGATCCATGAGGCGCGGCCGGGGCGTCCTCTCGTGTCGATCATGCAGGCATTCAATTACCTCGGCATGCCCGTGCCGCCGCAGGATTTCCTCCGTGCGGAATTGTTCGTCAATATCATCGACGGGTCCTGCGGCGTATCAGCCTATGCCTGGGACGAATTCCGCCGCTGCATGCTCAACGATCCCGAGCTCCAGGCCAATATGAAACTGATCTGCCATATCGATCGGGAAATTGACCGTCTCACGCTGGGGGTCAAACGCGAAACGTTGAAAGTCAAAGGCTCCCATTCCGGCTTTTCCGCCCAGAAACGCGGCGATCTCTATCTGCTGGTCAACTGGTCCGATTCCGAACCCTGCACGGTGGAATTCCCGGTCTCGGGAAAACAGGCAAAAGACTTGTTCGACTCCGAGCTCAATCCGGTAATTGAAAACGGCATCTGCCGTATTGTGCTGCCGCCTTACGGGACCGCTGCGCTGAAGGTAAAATAATGCAGACTGCCGTTTATTATTTCCCGAATTACCATTATGATCGGCGCAATGCCCTGACCCACGGCCCAGGCTGGAATGAATGGGATCTGGTCCGGCAGGCACGTCCGCGTTTCCCCGGACATATTCAGCCGAAGATTCCGCTGTGGGGATATGAAGACGAATCCGAGCCTGCGGTGATGCGGAAAAAAATCGAGGCGGCGGCAAATCACGGCATCGACGCTTTCATTTTCGACTGGTATTATTACGAGGACGGACAGTTCCTCGAACGGGCACTGGAAAACGGGTTCATGCCTGCGGCAATGGATGGCCGGATCAAATTCGCTCTGATGTGGGCGAATCACGACTGGCGCGAACTCCATCCCTGGCGGAGCGGCACGCCCAAACCGATCCTCTATCCGGGGGAGATCTCCGATCAGGCTTTCGAACGCATGACCGATCTGATCGTCGAACGGTATTTCCGCCATCCCGCGTATTGGAAGATCGACGGAAAACCGTATTTTTCGATTTACAGTGCCAAATACCTCGGCAGCCCGGAACGGCTGATGTGTTTCCGGGAGAAAGCGGTCCGTGCCGGTTTTCCCGGTCTCCATATCAATATGATCCTGCAGGAAAATGCAGTCCTGCCAGGTGAAACACAGTCCGAAGGAAACGGTTTGCAGCTGGACCGTTACGGATTCGACAGCCTGACGTCCTATATCTGGCTGCATCATTGCCGTTTATCGGACTTTCCGCGCACGTCTTACCGCGAAGTCATGGACGATTATTTCCTGCGGTTCTGTGCCGATATCCGCCGCCGCGGCATTTCCATTCCGTATTATCCGAATATCACGGTCGGCTGGGACAGCTCGCCCCGCACTGCGCAGGACACGGTGTTCGACCCGGCCTGCGGTTATCCCTATACGCCGGTCATGGAAAGCACACCCGAGGAATTTGCCGAGGCGGTCAGCCGTGCCCGTCGATTCGGGTCGGAAATCATCACGATAAACGCCTGGAACGAATGGACCGAAGGCAGTTATCTGGAGCCGGACACCCGAAACGGTTTCGCCTATCTGGATGCCCTGAAACAGGGGCTCGAAGGGTAACCGGCAAATGCTCTGATCGAATGTTTTCAGACACGAAAAAGCCGCCGGGCTGCCCGGCGGCTGTGTTACGAAAAAACATTCTCAGAGAAGATTATTTTTTCGCAGCTTTCTTTTTGGCCGGAGCGGCCTTCTTCGCGGGAGCGGCCTTCTTCGCAGGGGCTTTCTTCGCGGGTGCAGCCTTCTTGGCCGGGGCTTTCTTCGCCGGAGCAGCCTTCTTCGCCGGAGCGGCCTTCTTCACGGGTGCAGCCTTCTTGGCCGGGGCTTTCTTCGCAACAACTTTCTTCGCGGGTGCAGCCTTCTTGGCCGGGGCTTTCTTCGCAGGAGCAGCCTTCTTCGCAGGAGCAGCCTTCTTCGCAGGGGCAGCTTTCTTCGCGGGTGCAGCCTTCTTGGCCGGGGCTTTCTTCGCCGGGGCGGCTTTCTTCGCGGGTGCGGCTTTCTTGGCGGGTGCGGCTTTCTTAGCCGGGGCGGCTTTCTTGACGGAGGTCTTGGGCATCTTCGTTCTCCTCTTTCTGTTGTTGGTTGAACTTTTTATCTCCTCAACGCGAACCATTCGCGTCCGTCTTCTTTTTCAAATCCTTACTTCCCGATTCCGGTCTGGACGCCTTTGGCTGGGCAGCCTTTTTCACGGCGGGAGCAGCCTTGGCAGGTTTGGCGATCGGTGTCGTAAAGATATCGGTCATTTCGGCAATCTGCTTTTTCACCTCATCTGGCAGTCTGGCCGTCTTCAGCCATTTTCTGAACATGGTCACGTCCCATTCGGAGAGCTCTTTTCTGGACGCGAGAAATGCCGGCGCAGCGGCTTTGAACCGCTTGACTGCATCATCCGCCTTCTTCCCGGAAGCCAGCAGGGCGCAGGCTTCCAGATACGGAACCACACAACGGATCAACGGCTCTTTCTGTTTTTTCAGATCCGGATATCCGAGCAGTTTCACCGCCTTGTCATATTGATCGGTCACGATGTAAAGTTCAGCCAGATTCAGCGCAGGAACGGGACGGAATCCCTGTTTCAGGATCGCCTCATTCGCCTTGATCGCATCGGCGTATTTGCCCAGCGCAGAAGATACATTGGCAAAGCTTTCCTGGAACGCCGGATCTTTCGCCACTTCGGGATCTTTTCCCAGGACCGTCAGATCCTCATAGGCTTTGGTATAATCGCGTTTCAGCTGAAGCGCGATAAGGCGGACAAAACGCAGATCCTTACGGTCGGGTTGCTCCTTGAGCAGCCGGTCCGTGAAGGCCAGCAGAGCTTCCTGATTTCTGGTCAGAACACAGATTTCCATATACGCCCGCTGGAATTCCGGTTTCCGGCCTGAAACGGCATACGCGATCCTGATATCCTCCATGGCTTCGGCCTCACGGCCGGTGCGGGCCTTCAGAAAGGCCAGTTCACGGTAAGTTTCCGGAACCGCGGGATTCCGCTGCCAGGAAAGGTTGAACTGTTTTTCCGCTTCGGCCAGATTGCCCCGGCGAATCTCCACCAGGCCCATCAGATAAGGCGTCAGGTAATTTCCGGATTCCAGTTCATCGGCCCGTTTCAGTTCCTTGAGCGCGGCATCATAATTATTGCCTCGGAAGAATTTTTCAAACGCATTATGGAGTATCTTCAGGACTTCCAGCCGCGTCGCCGCAGTATGGTTTTTGGAGAAATAAGCTTTTTTCAGAATCTCGAATCCCTTGTCATTTTCGAACATGGAATAATAGATGGATCCGAGGACGCAAAGCGCAGCGGGATTGTCTTCATAATTGGGAATGGACAGGATCTGCTTGACCGCTTCATCCAGAAAGATATCGTTGCGCCGCCAGAATTCCGCCAGCGCGATTTTCGCCTCGACCATGCCGCTGTCCGCCGCCGCCCGGTAATGCCGCGCCGCCTGGATCCCGTCGGACTTCATCCCCTGCCCCAGATCCGCCATGTATCCGAGCAGCAGATGCGCTTTATAATTTTTATTCTGTTCTGCCTCGGCCTGGAGCGCTTTCCAGGCAGCTTTGAAAAATTCATTCCGCTTGTCCTTATTCGGTTCACGCAAGGCTTTGACATACATCATCTCCGCCTCGGAAATCGCCGTTTTCACCGGGCCCGATGCTTTTCCGACTTTCGCATCCGCTTTCACGGATTTTTCGCCCGTTTTCAAATTGGCAGCCGTATTGTTTTTTTCAGAAGACTGCCGACTGGCAACACTGGTGCATCCGCCCAGCAGAGAACTCAGCAGCAGAAGTGATATAAACTTTTTCATCTTTTCCAAAAACCTCCCGATTTTCAACATTTCCGTTTCTGAACGAACATGCTGTAAAACAGACTCAGCACAAAAACGACACAAGCACACAGCACAATGGCGGCGCCGGCGGCAGTTCCCGCCCAATCCTGCGCTGAAAGCAGCAGTCCGGTGATTCCCGACCACAGACCGATCAGAATGGAAATCCAGAACATTTTTCCCGAACTCTGCGTAAAATTCCTCGCCGCTGCGGCCGGAACGATCAGCAGGGCCGTCACCAGCAGGACACCGACCGCCTTCACGCAGAAGATCACCACCAGTGCCAGCAGCGCCACATGCAGATATTCATAAACTGCGACATGGATCCGGTGTGTCTTCGCCAGCTGCGGATTGATCCCCAGCGCGATCAGCCGGTTGAAGGCGATGATCTCGAAGACGTAAAACACCGCGGACAGGATCATCACGGTCGTCAGTTCCTGGATACTGATCGTCAATATATCACCATATAAAAACATCTGCATATCACGCGCCATTCCCGGATTCCGGCTCGCGAGCGCAAGCCCCAGCGCCACCACGGCGGAAAACAGCACGCCGATCACCGTATCCGAGGAAAGCGTGCTGCGCCGTTTCAGGAACATGATCCCCAGTCCGATCAGCAGTGCCAGCAGCGGCATCGTGATCCCGGGACTGACCGAACAGAGCAGTCCCAGCGCCACGCCGGCAAAAGCACTGTGTCCGATCGCATCGGAGAAGAACGACATGCGGAAATTCACCACCTGGATCCCCGCGGCCGCCGCCAGAGGCGCGCAGAGCAGAACTCCGAGAAACGCCTCCTGCATGAAACGCAGCTGCAGACATTCGAACGGAAGCAGCGCGATCCAGCCGCACAGGACATCGATCAATGACAGCATCCGCAGACCTCCCCGTGTTTCGGCATTTCCACTTTTCCCACATGCAGACCGAAAGTGCCGTGCAGCACTTCCGGCGTCAGCACCTTGTCAGGCTCTCCCGCGGCATAAACCGTCCGGTTGATGCAGATCACATGCGCCGCATGCGCCGCCACCATCGACAGATCATGACTCACCATCAGCTGCGTGAATCCGAGCTTGCGGCGGAATTTTTCCAGCAACTCGCACAACAGCTGTTCGCCTTTGAAATCGATCCCTGCCGCCGGTTCGTCCAGGATCAGGATCTCCGGATCCTGCATCATCGCCTGCGCCAGCAGCACCCGCTGCAGTTCTCCGCCGGAAAGCGCTCCCAGCGGACGGTCGATAAGCTTGCCGCATTCCACCTCATCCAGATATCCGGCAGCCTTGGAACGGAAAGCTTTGCCGATCCCGAAAAAAACCGGACGCCGAACCAGTCCCGAAGCCAGATATTCCAGCACGGTCAGCGGCATGTCACGGTCAAAAATCAGTTTCTGGGGAACATATCCGAACCGGGGCGGCTTCAGAGTGAAATTGCCGTCTGCCGAGCCGAATTCAACCACCCCGCTGTGAGAAAGTTCGCCGAGGATAGTCCGCGTCAGGGTCGTTTTGCCGGCGCCGTTCGGTCCGACAATCGCCGTGCAGACGCCGCGCGGAACAGCTGCCGTGACATTCTCGAGAATCGTCACGCTGCCGATCCGCACTCCGAGATCGCGGATCCGGATCGCACAATGTTTCGCACAATTGCAGCTGTGAATGTCGTGACTCATTTAGTCAATGCACCCCGGATTCTGTTCAGATTTTCCTTCATGACGGCCAGGTAATGATCCTGCGGCGGATCGTCCGGTCCGCCGGCCAGAGGATCCAGACTGCAGATCCCGATGCCGCATTCTTTCGCCAGTGTCTTTGCAGTCTGCGCCGAATACTGCGGTTCGGTGAAGATCACCGCGACTTTTTTCTGTCGGATCGTCTCCACCAGTTTCCGCATTTCCGAGGCGGAAGGAGCAATCCCTTCCCCATGGATCTCGGCCGCGATCTTCAGATCCAGCAGCCGCGCCAGATAACCGAAAATGCCATGCTGGACCACCACCGTTTTTCCGCCGACAAGCTGTTTCAGTTTCGATGTCTCAATGACCAGTTCACGAAGTTTCGCATCGAAAGCGGCAGCGTTTTTCCGGTATTCCGCAGCGTGTTCCGGATCAGCCTTGCAAAGTCCGTTCACGATATTTCCGACCATGCCCGATGCCGTGTCCGGTGAAGCGAAAAGATGCGGATTCACTTGATGGTGGTGATGGTGTTCTTCTTCTGCATGACCATGAGAATGTTTGCCATGATCGTGACCATGAGAATGTTTCCCGTGCTCATGACCGCAGCTGCATTCCGATTCGAGAAAATCCAGTCCGGCACAGGCATCGATCACAGGCGCTTTCGGATTCATTTTCCGCAGCGGACGAAGAACGAAATCATCAAGTCCGAGACCATTGCGGATCACGATCAGATTTTTCCGTCCCAGCCGGCGCATATCGGCAGGAGTCAGGACGTATTCATGAGGGCATCCGGTCCCGGCCGGGATCATCAGTTCCGTGCGGACATTTTTCACACCGTCGGTGATTTCGCGAGTCAGCAGCCAGACCGGATAAGTCGTGCAGTTGATGTTCAGTAGATCCGCGGCAAAACCGAAGAGGGAGATCATCAGCAGCAGGACGGTCAGCAGTCTGTTCATCGCGACATCCTTTCTGTGTTCGGATCAGGATGTGCGGAGAAGAGAAGAGGAGATTCGGAGAGTGCATTCAGCATGCGAGCGTGGACGAGCTCGGACACCGGCGTCGGTTTTTTCTTGATTCTGAGGCTGTTTTCTGCAGTGGTGTAAAATGTCATCGTGTCAATTTTCTCGTTCTGCATTCAGTATTTTTTCTCCTGTTGGCGGTAACGTAATACAGAGTATTATCATTTGCAAGTCAATAATCAAAAAAAATCAAGCATTTTTTGAATTTTTTTTCAGCACAGCAGAAATCGAGGCGGATTTTCGGCAGAATGCAGCATGTTTTTTTGCAGACTGAAACGAAAATTCGGATCAACAGATTGAAAATCGAAAATTTCATGATATAATTACCCAAAAAGAACAGCAAGGAAGCGAGGTAAAAAAATGCTGACAGTGAAACGCGATTTTCCTCTGGATACGATCCAGTCGGGAGCAATGCTTGGAAACGGTAAAACCGGGGTCACGATCTGGGGCGGTGGAAACCGGTTGAACATTACTCTCGGATGTGCCGATCTGTGGGACCACCGCGGCGGCATGGAATGGACTCCGGAACAGTCTTTCAGAAACGTCCGCGCCGCACTCGAATCCGGCGATGAAAACGCCATCCGAAAGCTCTTCTCATCGAATCAGTCCGGCACGGTCAGACGCCCCTCGCTGATCCCGGTCGGAAGACTGGTGATCACGCTGCCGAAATCAGCCGTTCTGCTCCGATACGAACAGGAGCTCGAACACGGTCTCACCCGGATCGTTTATGATGTCGGAAACGGCTGGGAAAAAAGTCTGCTTTTCTATCCGGACATGTCCATGTACTCCGTGCTTGCCGGGTTCGGATTGGACTCGAAATTTTCTTTGAAACTGATATCATCATGGGAGCTCTGCCAGAACCGGTATGCGCAGTTCCAGCTGAGTGAACATGACCAGCTTGCCGAGCGTGGATTCACCTCGCCGTCGAAGCAAGCCGGTACCGGCTGGGAAGGTTTCATCCAGCCCATGCCGGCAGATCCGTCATTCGCGATGTTCTACCGTCGCGGCACCAATTCTTTCACCCTCGGTTTCGAGCGTGGAACCACTGATCTTGAAAAGGCAGTGGGAAGACTTCAGAAATTCGAAACGGTGAAGATCGAAGCGAAGCAATGGTGGGCGGATTACTGGCAGGACACACCCTCGGTTTCGAGCGGCGATCCCGATATCGACGAACTCTATTGGCATGGCCTTTACAAATACGGCATCATGACTGCTCCGGACGGTGCGGTGCCGGGCCTGCAGGGGCCGTGGATCGAGGATGACCGGCTGCCGCCGTGGCAGGGCGATTATCATTTCAACATCAACGTCCAGATGTGCCATATGCCGGGCTACAAAGCCGGCAAATTCGCCAATCTTCGCAAGCTATTTGACATGGTGCTTTCGTGGAAGGAAAAACTCCGGAACAACGCCCGTTTTTTTGCCGGGATCGACAATGGTTATCTGCTGCCGCACGCGGTGGATGACCGGGGCGTCTGCATGGGCAGTTTCTGGAGCGGCACGATCGACCACGCCTGCTCCGCATGGATCGCGATGATGATGTTCGATTACTGTGACTACACCGGCGATCTCGATTATCTGAAAAATCACGTCTATGATTTCATGCTCGGCGTCTGGCGCGTTTATGAGGTCATGCTGGAAACCGGGCCGGACGGTGTTCCGTCGCTGCCGGTTTCGGTTTCTCCGGAATACCGCGGCAGTGCGATCGATGCCTGGGGCCGCAATGCGAGTTTCCAGCTGGCGGCGATCCATCGTCTGCTCCGCAATCTGATCCTTGCTGCGGAACTCCTCGGAATGCAGCCGGAAGACCGCTGGCTCGAAATCGAACGGAAACTGCCCGCCGCTTCGATCTGCAATGGCGAGATCGCGGTCTGGGACGGACTGCTGCTCGAGGAAAGTCACCGCCATCACTCCCACCTCGCGGCGATCTGTCCGTTCGATGTGATCGATCCGCTGTCGGACGAATGGAAACCGGTCATGGAAGCCACCATGGAGCGCTGGATCAGACTGGGCATGGGACAATGGACCGGCTGGTGCATGTCGTGGGCATCGCAGATCCATACCCGGCTGGGCAACGGCGACATGGCCGGACTCCTGCTGAAAATCTGGAAGGATTATTTCACCGGGCCCGGCGGCGGTTCGTTCCATGACGGCCGCTACAAGGGATTCTCCATCTTCGCCGACATCCGGGGCGAGATCATGCAGATGGACGGCTGCATGGGAACGGTCAACGCGATCCAGGATCAGTTCCTCTTCAGCTGCAATGGCATTCTCCGCATCTTTTTCGGGATCGGACAACGGGCAAAGAACATCTCTTTTTCGAGGTTGTTCGCACCCGGCGGACTGCGTATCAGCGGACGGATCGAAAAGGACGGAACCATCCGCATCACTGCAGAAGCGACGCGCGATACAATGCTGCGGATCCAGACCCGGACCAGTCCCGTTTTCGAGCGCGAAATGGCAGCCGGAGAAAAACTGGATCTGATCCAGACGGAGGAAAATATCCTGATCCCGGAAGACTGATCCGATCCGTCTCAGCAGTCTTGCAATATTACCGGTGGAATGATATATTGCAATTGATTTGATAACAAGGAAAAGAAGATGGAAATAACGATCGTGACCGATCTTCAGAATGAACCCTGCTTCACTTCGGAATTCGGATTGTCACTGCTGCTCCGGACTGCTTCCGGAGAATATCTGTTCGACACCGGCGCGGGAACGGCGCTGGAACCGAATCTGCGTCAACTGCACCGCAGCGCATCTTCGATCCGCCAGGTGATCCTGTCGCACGGTCATTACGACCATACCGGCGGGATGGCCTCGCTCCAGCCTGAAAAAATCTGGTGCTGTTCCGGTATTATGGAAGGCCATTACAGTCTGCATGACGACCGGACGGTCCATGATATTTCCATGCCGGAGAAATCCTGTGCGGTGCTGAAAAAAAACGCATCCGAATGGATCGGGATTTTTCAGCCGATCGCGCCGGATATGTTTCTGACGGGTCCCATTCCGCGGTATTCCGGTGAAGACTGCGGCGGAAGATTTTTTCACGACGAAACCTGCACGGTTCCCGATGACATTCCGGAAGAACAATCGCTGCTGACGACGGACGGAATCCTGATCACTGGCTGCTGTCACGCCGGCATCATCAACACCATCGGGCACTGCCGGAAACATCATCCGGAAATCGCGGTCCGCGCAGTCGTCGGCGGACTGCATCTGCGCCATGCGGATGCGGAAAGACTCGAACGGACGGCAACGTGTTTCCGCGATAACCGGATCGAAGAACTTTATCTGATGCATTGCACCGGCGAAACGGCCGTGAAATATCTGCAGCAGGCCCTTCCGGAATGCCGGATTTTTACGCCCCGGATCGGCCGGCCTTTTTCACCGCTCAATACCATTTAAACATTTATAAATACATAGGAGAAAAAAATGCAGACAAGACAGATCAAATGGCGTGAATCATCGGGTCCGGTCATCAAAACGGCAGTGGCAGGAGACTTCTGCCCGCGCGAAGTGAATTCGGAAGATGTGGCAAAACGGGCAGCCGAAATCTGCGCAGAAGTGAAACCGTATTTTGACGAGGCTGATTTGAGGTTGCTGCAGTGGGAATGCACGGTCACGAAACAGGATACCCCGATCGACAAATCCGGACCGAATCACCGCTGTTATCCCGACGCGCTGGCGTTCGCGGAAGCATTGCGGATCAATGCCGTGATGCTGGCCAACAATCACACCGGCGATTACGGTGCGCCGGGAGTTGCGGACACGCTGGCCGCTTTCGCCGCAAAAAAAATAAAAACGGCCGGCGCGGGCATGTCAGAACGCGAAGCGGAAACACCGCTGATCCTGACCGCAAACGGACTGAAGATCGGAGTGATCAATGCCGCGGAACATGAGTTCGGGATCGCCTCGGAAAACCGTCCGGGCGCGGCCGGTCTGGACATCCTGAGTTTTCCTGCCCGCATCCGTGCCCTGAAAGAACAATGCGATGCCGTGCTGATGGTCCTGCACGGCGGACACGAACATTATCCGTTCCCCTCGCCGCGGCTGAAACAGCTCTGCCGTTTCCTGGCGGAAAGCGGAGCCGATGCGGTCTTCAACTGCCATTCGCATTGTCCCTGCGGCTATGAGATCCACCGCGGCGTGCCGATCGTTTATTCGCCCGGCAATTTTTATTTTCCGCCGCGTCCGACGTCGCTCCCCTGCTGGTATATCGGCTATGTCCCGAAATTCAGCTTCGACAGCAAGGGCGCTTTCGCAATGGAGCTTCTTCCTTATTATAATTACCAGAAACAGCTGCAGCCGCTTTCCGGAACGGACGCCGAAAAATTCTTCGCGTATCTGGATGAATTGAATGCCCCGCTGGACGACGATACGGAGATGCAGAAACTGTTCGATGCCTGGTGTGTGATGAGCGGCGTCCGAGGGTATCTGAAAGCGCTGAAGAACGTGCCGCAGGGCGATGCTTTCGACGGAGCGGAAAATATCCGGCCGTGGCTGACGGTGCGCAATCTTTTTTCCTGCGAATCGCATCATGATCTGCTGAGGAACAGTTTGAGTCTGATCGAATTCGGCGGTCTGCCGGAAGCGGAAAAGAAGATCCCCGAAATCGAACGTCTCCGCAAACCGGAATGGGTCGTCACGACAGGGGAATAATTTACTCGCTTTCAACCAGACAACTGGGAGCGAAAAAAAATGGATGGATCATTCGATATCATCGTTGTCGGCGGCGGCACGGCCGGAGTGGTTGCGGCGATCCAGTGCGGACGCGCCGGGATGCGGACATTGCTGGTCGAAAAAAACGGACTTCCCGGCGGGACCATGACCGCTGCGGGGATCTCATTCCCCGGTCTTTTCTTCGCCTGGCAGCGCCAGATCATCGCCGGGATCGGCTGGGAACTGGTCACCGAAGCCGCCGCGGAAAGCGGACTGCCGCTGCCCGATTTTTCCAGCTGGAACGGGACGAGCGGATTCTGGAAATATCAGGTTCAGCTCAATCCGGTCGTCTACAGCGCTCTCTGCGATGAAAAACTGCTTGCTTCCGGCGTGGAAATCCTTTATCACACGATGATCGCGGAAGCGAAACTGGAAGATGAAACCGTGGAACTCCGTCTGTGCTCGCTGGAAGGTCTTCGCACCGTCCGGGCGCGCCGCGTGATCGACTGCACCGGCGATGCGTCCGTGTGTGCCCTCGCCGGATACGAGGTGATCCATCCTGCGGAGTGCCAGCCTGCCACGCTGTCCTGCCGGCTCGCCGGATACGATTGCAGTCAGCTGGATGAAACCGGTCTCTGCGCCGCGATCGACCAAGCCGTTGCCGCGGGGGAACTGCGTTACACCGATCTCGGCTGGAAAAAAGACGAGGCTTCATTGCAATTCATCCGCAAATATGGGGACAATGCCAATCATATTTTCTCGCCGCTGCCGACTCATACTTCAGAAGGGCGGAGCCGTCTGGAAGTGGAAGCCAGGAGTTCCCTGCTCCGGGCGTGGCGGTTTCTGCGCAAACAGCCCGGCATGGAAAATCTTTCCATCAGTTTCGGAGCCTTCGAATGCGGCATCCGCGAAAGTGCCGTCATCCGCGGCGAGGCCACCGTCTCGGCCGAAGATTACTGTTCCGGGAAACCGTATCCGGATGCGGTATGCAATTCCTTTTATCCGATCGATCTGCACGACAGTTCGCAGGGGATCGTCCGGCAGCATCTTGAGGAAGGAACGGTGCCCCAGGTCCCGCTTCGGGCGCTTGTCCCGGCCGGCAGCAAATTGTTTCTGGCGGCGGGACGGTGCATCTCTTCCGACCGGCTCGCGAACAGTGCGCTCAGGGTCCAGGCGACTTCGATGGCAACGGCTCAGGCCGCTGGCGCAGCTGCAGCAGCTTCGATCCGGTGCGGAAAAACCGTAATGATGACTCCGATCGAAAACGTCCGGAAAATCCTGCAGGAACATGGCGCGATCCTCCCTGAAGGCGGAATTGGGTAATGCCGTCAACGGCCAACCGCGGAAAAGTTCGGTTTTTTCTTCTTCAGTATTGAAAAAACGCGTTTTGATGCTACAATATGTTGCATACTGTTCTTTCATCAATAACAAAATGGAGAAGAAAATGAACCGCAAACTCTTCATCGTCCTGGCCGTGATGTGCGCCTGGATGACCGCCTGCACAACTCCGGAATCTGCAAAACCGGTGAAAGCGAATCCGCCGCCCAAGGCAGCAGCCGCTCAGCCGAAAACCACTGCCAAGGCCAAGCCCCGGAAATTCCGGATGCCGGTGCTCAGCCATCCGGATTCGTGGAGCATGGTCGTGATCCCCGATGTGCAGGCCTATACCGAACGGCCCCGCAATCACGGCATCGTCGATATCATGAACACCTGGATCCTGGATTTCATGGAACCTCTGAAGATCCAGCAGGTGCTGTTCACCGGCGACCTGGTTTACCGCAACGACCAGCGGAATCTCACCCCGGACCGCAACTCCCTGCTCGGCAAGGAACAGTGGAAAGCGTTCTCCCGGCTGATGGAACGTCTGGACGGCCGGATCTCCTATATCCTCTGCACCGGCAATCATGATTACGGGAACAATTCGGCGGAAAACCGGAACAGCTGGTTCGATTACTATTTCCCTACCGACCGCAATCCGCTGACCCGGAAACATCTGGTGGCCTGCAATTACAATGCGTTCGGCATGACCACGCTGGAAAATGCCGCGTATGAATTCACCGCGCCGGCGCCCGACAACCGGAAATTCCTGGTGATCGCGCTCCAGTTCGCCCCGACCGATGCCGACCTGAACTGGGCAGCCAAACTGGCCGCCCAGCCACGGTTCAAAGACCATTTCGGCATCGTGCTGACCCATTCTTATCTCGCCTGGACCGGCGAGCGTCTGCAAAAGGAAAAATACAAGCTCAGCAAAGAAGGCGGCAATCCCGGCGAAGCAATTTTCCAGAAGCTGGTCTTTCCCGCCACAAACATCCGCATGGTGATCTGCGGCCATATCGCCCGGGCTGACATCTGGGAACGCGGCGTGTCGTTTTCCATGGCGAAAAACGCCTCCGGCAAGAAGGTGGCGCAGATGGCGTTCAATACGCAGGCGATCGGCGGCGGTTTCCACGGCAGCGGCGGCGACGGCTGGCTCCGGCTGCTCGAATTCATGCCCGACCGCAAAACCATCAAGGCGACCACGTTCTCCCCGCTGTTCGCGATTTCCCCGTCGACCCGGCATCTGGCGTGGAGACGCGATGCACGCTGCGAGTTCACATTCACTCTCGAATAAGCGGCGTTTCATCTGAAACGGAAAACCGTTCCGGAAGCTGAGTTTTCAACTCGCCGGAACGGTTTTTTCATGGCATGGTGATCTGCCTTGACAGGGTCAGGCACGCAGATGTTTCGAGCAGCGGCGCGCCTCGCGGATCACTTCCTTTTCTCCTGGGACCTGACGGTCCTGCATCAGCACCTTGCCGTTGCAGATCAGGGTCGCGACACAGGAACTGTCCGCGGCATACACCACGTTGGAAATCAGATTGTGGTCGGCGACCATCATCGGAGTATCCAGATCGATCAGCATGATGTCCGCCAGTCTTCCGGGCGCGATCACGCCGGCATCAATCCCGAACGCTTCCGCGCCGGTCCGCGTGGCAGCCTGGAAAAGCTCTTCGGCGTGACATGCGGTCGGACCGCCGAATTCCTGCTTGGCGCCGAGCGCACCGACCTTCATCTCGTCGAACATCATGAGATTGTTGTTGGAGGCACAGCCGTCGGTACCGAACGCGACCTTGCAGCCGCTGTCCAGCAGTTTGCGGAACCGGAACCGGCCGGAAGAAAGTTTGTAATTGCTGCAGGGATTGTAAGCCAGGTAAACCCCGCGGCGGGCCAGCAGTTCGATATCGCGGTCGCTGAGGTGGACCGCATGGGCCGCCAGCGTCATGTGCGAAAGCAGTCCGAGCCGGTCCAGATATTCGACCGGCGAGCAGCGGTGCTTCATCCGGCAATCCTCGACCTCGCGGGCCGTTTCGGCCAGGTGGATGTGGACCCGGACCTTCATCTCGGCGGCTTTTTCCGCGACCATCTTCAGATTGGCTTCACTGACGGTATAGATCGCGTGCGGAGACCAGGCCAGCTGGATACGGTCGGACATCTTGAACCGGTCGGCCCAGACCGCATCATTGTTCCGCTGAAACGCCGCATTGGCCTCCGGGTTCACATCCAGCACGATCATGCCGACCGCAGCCCGGATCCCCGCGTCTTCCACCGCACGGATCGTCTCGGCCGGATGGAAATACATGTCGTTGAAGAAAACCGTGCCGGACTTGATCATTTCCAGACAGGCCAGACGGGTTCCCCAGTAAATATCCTCATCGGTCAATTTCGCCTCGGCCGGCCAGATATGGTCGTTCAGCCATTCGAAAAGTTCCATATCGTCGGCGATCCCGCGCAGCAGGGTCATGGCGGCATGACAATGCGTGTTGTAAAACGGCGGCAATGCCGCATAATGCGAACCGTCGATCACCTGGTCGAAGGAGCCGGCGATCCCCGGTGCGATTTCCGCGATCCGATTGCCGCGGATCGCAATGTCGGTGTTTTTACCGTCAAGACTTACGTTTCTGATCAGAATGCTCATATTCCACTCTCTTTCAGTTCATCGGTGATCAAACCTTCCTGTTCGACCGCCTGCCATAAATGATTTTCGACTTCCGGTGCGATTTTCTGGATGCCGGACGGCAGCCCGCCTTTGAGCAGTTCCACTGCCGCAGCATTCAGTAACGCCATGGTCGGATCGATATAACGAAGCCGCGTCGGTTCCTCCAGCATGAAATTCAGCGGCACGTTCCGGTTCAGGATCCGTTCCTTCGCCAGCTCATCGCCCCATTCGTCTTCGACCCCCATCGCGGCCACCAGCTGACTGCCGCGCAGGATCTCTTCCGCCGCACCGTTGCCGCACATCGCATGCCGGATCCCCGTCGCGGTCACCACACACCAGGCATTACGGACCGCTTCAAGGACGGATTCGCGGTCGAATCGCGAGATCAGGCGGACATTCGGCAGAACGCCAGGCATATCGGGATTGTCGACGACCGAAACTTCAGCGCCTTCCCGGGCCGCATAGAAAGCGATGCCGCGGCCGACTTTACCGTATCCGAAAACCACGATCCGGCGGTTGCGGAAATCGGTATGGCCGAGCTTTTTCATGCCGCGCAGAAAACCTTCGCCGGTCCCCAGACACGTTTCGATGGCTTTGATCCGGCTGTCGTCCACCAGGATGACCGGCTGCCGACACCGCTGATAATGGTAAAAGCCGGAACGGGTCAGTTCACCGAAGCCGTATTTCGGGGCTGAATCGGCATGCACGCCGCCGCAGTCCAGAATGCAGTCATACTCACCAGCCTTTTCATTGTGGACGTGACGCAGCCCCCATTGATCCAGCAGAGGGAGCAAAGCGGGATCGTAAGGGATCGCATCGTGAGTGGCAGCCGTCAGTTCGGCGCCGGCCGCCACCAGGGGCACGTATTTGAGCAAAGTATTGGCAAACAGAGGAGTGCCGTCGAGGATCCGGATCCCGCGCAAAGGCTGAGAATTCTGCCATTCCCGCGTCTGCAGGGACAAGGCGGGATATTCAGCCGGACGGTAAGTCGATCTGCTGTGCTCCAGGATTGATTCGATGACGAGTTGATTTTTCTGCATATGACACACCCTCCAACGGAGAGGAATTATAGCATAAAATCAGAAAAAATCAACCCTGCAAAAAAACGGAACCGAAAAAAGGAGTCATCCGCGGGGCAGCAGGACTGCTTCGTATTCGACCGGCTCGCGTCCGGTGCCGGCGAAGAGCTGCTGCTCGGGCTGAGGCTGGACAGGCGAGACCAGCTGGAATTTCTGCGCGGCGAGCAGACGGGTCAGCATCACACACTGCTGCCGGGTCAGCTGCAGATTCACGCGGAGTCCGCGCTCGGGCGTGACCGCGATGCGGACCTGTTCCAGCGGGATGCCGGCCTTTTCCAGCGCATTCCGCAGCAGGCTCTCGGTTTGTGCTTTTCTGGCGGAGTCGAACAGCCAGACCTGTTTGACAGCCGCGGGGATCATGGCGGCATTTTCGGCTTTCACGGGAACGGCATCCGGTTCGATGAAACGGAAAGCGGCCGGTTCGCCCGCGGCAGCCAGACGCAGATTGCGGATATCGACGCCGGACGGAAGCAGCGGCGCAAGTTCCTTCTCCGCAGGAGCCGGTGTTTTGACGACCGCGGCAGACGGCACGGATGGCTGCGGTTCGGGATCTTTGCCGAAATAAGGATTGTCGATGAAGATCAGATATCCCGCCATGGCGGCGAACACCACGGCCGCGGCAACCTTGGCGGCCAGCGCGGTGAACCGGATCGGACGATGCTCGTTCATCGGAGCAAGACGGTCCAGACGGCGATTGACATTCTTGCGGATGCGGTATGCGGCATCGCGCGGGCAGTTCACCGCCAGGGAGCGGGTCACCGCATCATCGATCACCCGGAAAGATTCATACAGATTCCGGCAGCGCTCGCAATGGGCCAGATGCTGCTGCTCGGCCGGAGAAAAATGATATTCTCCATCCAGTTCAGCGCTCAGATTCCCAAGCGAAAGACATTCTGGTCCGGGGGAAACCTTTTCCGGCTTCCGGCTGTCATCCTCTTTTGTTTTCATTGCGTCAACTCCACTTGTTTTCGTGTTTTGGTCTGTTCTGTCATACCGGCATCCGCCGTGCCTTCATCAATTTTCATCAGATATTCCCGCAGAAGCTCGCGTCCGCGCGAGATCCTGGACTTTACGGTGCCGACCGGACAATTCAGGATCCGGGCGATCTCCTCGTAGGGCATATCCTTGACATGCCGGAGGACCATGACTTCCCGGATCGATTCCGGCAGCTGGTTCATGCCGCGGAGCACATTGCCGTGCAATTCGGCTTTCTGCATCAGCAGATCGGGCGAATAGCTCGTATCGGGCAGCTCCATGTCACCGGACGGTTCGCCGTCCTCCAGGGACTCCGGCGGATCGGAAAGGCTCATGGTCACACC